>WNGK01002226.1_pt1 | contig 32197 bp, 30 predicted proteins | sample 5400601 | NCBI WGS metagenome assembly WNGK01 (sample SAMN13153376, study PRJNA577476) | soil metagenome | isolation source: 60 cm soil or saprolite under Garry oak tree replicate 1 | place: USA:California | collected 2016-06-15 | reverse complement strand
CAACTTACTCCCAGCCGTCGCACACTGAGAGAAACGTTGTCATTGCCATCGTCATCATTGTTGTTGTAATTGTGGCCGCAGTCGCCGCGGTCGGAAGCATCTTCTTCTTCACGGCAATAAATCGAAGCTCTATGCTGCGACAGATCCAATCTCAGAACATTGTCAACGGTCTCATCACCGTGCAAGCTGGGAGCTACAACTACTACGCGTTCACAGTTCCAGCAGGTGCGGCAAACATTCACGTTGTCGGAACCTTCACGGCTACTGGGGGCGGCGGAAACGACATTGTGGTGTATATCATGGACCAGACAGACTTCGTCAACTGGTCGAACCGTCATCAATCCACTGCTTACTACAACAGCGGTCAATTGACCACTGAGAGCTTCGATATCGACCTCGGACCAGGTATCAGTTATGATCTGGTATACTCAAACATCTTTTCGGCCTTCACAAGCAAAAACGTCCAGACAACAGCGAACCTATTCTACACTCTGTAAAAACCCTGCTCCAAACACCAATGGTGCAGTAAGGTCATTGCAGGGTAGGAGTTCTGCCCGTGGCCCCGTCCGGCGTTGATAAGCTACGAGATACCAAATCGTTTAGAGCGGGCTTGTCTTGCCGGTTTGTCATCGGATTAATTTCACCCTCATAGCATTCATGAAGAGAATCTCATTTAAACAGGGAGTGTGAAAAACCCGGTCTGGGCAAGTTTCACGCCCTAAACGTGGAAAATCGCCCAAAAACCCCACCGGACAGAATACGACCTCTTGAAAAGACCGGGGTCTATCAACGGCCTTTCAAGACGTGAGAGAGGTGAGAAAGAGCTGTTGAAGGTGGGTATTCAGTTGCGAGAACACCCAGGTTGGCCTTCGTATTCACTCTTGCTCTTGCGAGAGCAGAGTCACAGGGTAGCCGTGAGCCTTGAGCTTCTTGTACTGAGAATCCTCATCTGCGGTGATGCAGAATGTTTCCCTCAGCTCGGCCAGGGCCACTGGGACAGCATCGTAGATTGTGACGTTGCCCTTGTAGGCGATGCTTGAAGCCTTTGCGAGGAGAATATTGTCCACTGGCCGGCTGTTCAGGTGGACCCCGAACAGGCTCTCCACCGCTTGGTTCAGTTTTTTCTCATCATACCCCGGCTTGTACCGGAGGGCATTGGTAACTTCGTGGTAGAGTAGGTCGCTAACCCAGAGCCGTGTGGTGCCCTTGAGGTGCAGGTCTCGGACGAGCAAAGCCTTGTCGGTGTCCTCCTCATGGCTGAACCATTTTACAGCCACTGAAGAGTCGATCACTGCTTCCTTCGAGTATCCCGCCACTTTCTGATCTCTCGGGCTCCGCTCCAGCCAGAAGCCTTTACAGATTCTCGAAGTCTATCCATGGCTTCGGCCGCCTCTCGCATCTGTTTCCGCCGTATGGTTTCCTCGAAGGCCTCTCTGGCCACCTCGCTCCAGTTCACCCCTGGGACCTGCTCCATCTTCTTCTTCAAACCTTCCGGAACGGTTACGGTAACGTTCGCCATTTCATCCGCGTAAACGTAAGGCTCTGTGTCCCATATAAGTGTTCGACTACCATGTAATTCTCACAGTCATCGGTAGCGTGCCGCGCCAAGGTGCGGCATATATGCGGTTGTCCTCTCTTTGGCCCCGGAGTCTCTTGCCTGAATAGGGAAGAGTCTCCAGTGTTCTTACCTGCTGGTCAATTCGTCGCTTGAGGTCGTAGGCCAGCTTCTTGAAATCCTTCTCGAACCTTCTGGTTGTCTCGAGCCTATAGCTCATGGGAGCCATGTAGCTCTTTGGCAAACTGTCTGTAGGGTCTGACCCTGCCGGCCTTCATATCTCTCAAGCCCTCCCTCAACCCCTTCGAAGCCTGAGGGTCTTCGGCTACCTCCAACGTTTCCAGAATCTCCTCCAATAGGACACTCGCATGTCTCAAAAGCTCAATCTCTTGTTTCTTAAGTATGGTAGCTATGTCTGCTAGTCAGACGCGCAATGTCCGTATTAGGGGTTTTGATTCCTCAAGCCTCAAAGGCGCCAAAGTGAACCCGATTCAACGATCGGGGCCGCCATTAGTTTCATCCTCCTAGCGGTTGTGGGGAGAATCTCTCAGAAACAGCAGTCTTCAAAACCCAACGCTAGATCCAGGAACGAACCCCATCTACCCACAAGCCCGTTAAACCGGGCCCAAGACTTCCTCTACAACAGCGGCTTCATCGGCCGCTTCCAAGGACATGGCAACCAGGCGTACTACTTCACTAAGATCCTCTAACCCTTCCTCCGTTGCCTGACACCGTTCATGTTTCTTCCCGGGTTACCCTGACGGCATGTTCTTGGTTCGAACACTGGTATTACTGGACGTTTGTTAGGGCGGGAAGCAGAATTGAGCAACAGTTCAAGGGGCACTGGGGCAACGAAGGGCCTAACCAAGGAACAGCGGGAGGCTGAGGACTGGCTGTGGAAGTGGTTCGACAACCAGGAACGGTATACCGTGGAGCAGTTTGGGATTGGAGTCGTAGGAATAGGAGCTCTCTTCTTTGCCTACACTCAAGCAACCTTCGCCTTCCTGAAAATCCTAATTGCACTGATTGGCCTAGGTGGATCTCTTACCCTCTCGATGCACATGTATGGGGCTAGAAAGACAAGAGACGCCATTTATGGAAAACTTCGAAGTCTAAACCATAAGTGGGTGGACAGGGACGAGATAATCAAATTACGCAAAGAAATCAACTGGCTGTATTATCCTCCCGGGTGGATGATGGTCTACTACATGATTTTAGTATCATTCGCTTGGGTATCCCTTATCGGCTATCGTGTTGATGTCATCCTGCAGCCTGGTCTCAATGACAACCTTCGACTGTGGGGCGTATTTTTCTTTGGCATCGCGTCATCTACCATCGTATCTTACTCGGCAAAACAGACAAAGAAGAATATCGAGGAATAGCCGAATCTCAATCTCGTCTCACAGGTCGCCAACCCGGCCTGCCTTCGCCAACGAGCCTCCAACCCTTACCTGTCTGTTACTTAGCCTACTACTTGACCAAAATCTTCTAACCAATCGGTGTCTCAATCGAATAGTCTTACATGGCATGAAGAAGCTATCTTGGTCTATTGATGGATACCGGTAGTCTTAAGTCCGCACCGGGGCTGACCGGGCGTTGACAGTCAAATGACATAGGCTTCGTTAGAGAGGTGAAACAGACACTTTGAAAATCGCAAAGAAATACCTCCCACCAATCTCACTCTTACTAATATCAACGCTTGGCGTTGCCTATGCTGCAACAAGCCTCTTCACACAGACTTTCCCGGCAATACCGGCCGTATCAGGGACTACGAGTAATTGTACCACTTTAACGCCGAACATTGCCTCGGTCGCGGCTGGGTCATCGGGAACTGCTGCCTTCGATTGCAGCGGGACCAGTCAATTTGGCACAACCTTTGCCTTCGTTGTAAACACGCAGGGTGGAACGATTTCCATTACTCCTTCGTTCACGTTGCCCTCCCCCTACACGGCCCTAGGCATCTCCCTAGGCACGTGTGGTGGCAGCGTCGGCATATCGTCGGGCAGCGCACTCACTACCGGCTCCGCAAGTTACTCCTACTGTGCTCAGTACGCGAACGCCCCGAGCTCAGGGCTTCCAACCTTTTCCATAACATGGACAACGCCCACGACCCCCTTCACACAGGCCTTCCCGGCACTACCGGGATCTACTGCCATTACAAGTAATTGTGCTACCCTCACCGCCTTTGATCCTGTTTCACAGGCTCACATGACCTCAGTCGCAACGGGCTCGTCGGGATTCGTGACCTTCGACTGTAGCGGCACTAACTCAATTAGAACAACACCCGCTTTCAGTGTATCGCTTCCGGGAGCCTCGGCGGCCTTTACTCCGCAGTTTACCCTGCCTACACCCTACATGGTGATTGGGTTGCTCACCGAGACAAATTCGTGTAATGCTGCTACATTGGGATTTGTTCCGATATTAACATCTGGCACAGCATTAACCTTCACTAGCTCAGGCACCTTTGAGTACTGCACGCAGTTCCAGAACGTTCCCAATACAGGGCTTCCAACATTCGACGTAACCTGGACAACATAGTGTTCCAACAATGCCCACTCTGTCTCTAACTTCCCTTTTCTTACTAATCGCCGGAGTATTCGGGATTGGGTTCAGCCTGTTATGGCTGATGAGAGTAGCAGGGTTCCGCATTGAGAGAAAGAGGTACTAGGCAAGACAACTGAAGGTGATTGGATGGTTGATTAGACGCTACTCTATAGCAGCGTCGATACTCTTGACGCTGGTTCTACTGCCGGTCGTTTTTGCGTCCGGGTCGGCACGGGAGCGGCCGCAGATTATCGTGGCAAACTGCGGTACAGGCTCTACAAGTCTTGAGGCAAACTTGACCCAGGTCGTTCCAGGTTCCTCTGGAACCGTATTGTTCTCCTGCGGGTCCGCCGGGGACGCGATTACAGTCACCAGCAGAGGAAGTGTCAGGCCGAAATTCTCCATCCCTGCCGGATATACTTCTCTTGGAATCTCCTCCGATCCAGGCTGCTCTTCTGTTTTCGGGCTCGTATCAGGTTCTGCCTTGAGGTTTGGCAGGGGGAATCATAAGGCCCCGATTACCAGCTACAACTACTGCGCCTCATTCTCTCAAGCCCCTGCGGCGGGTCTCCAATCGTTCACAATAATATGGTCTGCAACGCATACTTCCAACCATCCCCAGGGGGACACGGACGAGAATGACAGTGACGGCGGTTGAGAGCGTTAGCCGCTGATCCTTCTCGGGGGGGGGAACTCCTCTAACTCTTACCTGCACTAGGGACAGGGAAAACCCGGTTCTAAAGACTAATGGTGCAGAAAGGTCGTCTCGGTTCAGGGACTTTGCTCACGGCGGTGTCCTACGCTGGCTAGGTGCGAAAGTGCATAATCGTTCAGAATGGGCTTGTTTTGCCGGTTGGTCGTTCGATTAGTTTCACTCACCTAACAGTCACGGGGAGAATCTCGTAGAAACAGGGGTCGCCAAAACCCGAGCTGGGCAGGGTTTAAGTTTTCTGGGCAGCGCTGAGCGCGGAGACTTTTCCGGTCGGTTCTTGGCCGCGAAGTGCCTGGTGTTACCGGTTCTCCCTGTCTAGGGTAACAGATTGGAGATAGAGCCTGGTCATAGACCCCTCCCCCGATAAGAAAAATGTCAACAACCAGGTCCGAGTCGACAAGTCTGATCTTCGCGAACATCAAAAGCAGAGTACACCAGGCCATTTCTCAGCTGAAACACATTCCCAACGTCGAGTCCATCACGCCAGTAACGGGCAGGTTCGACCTTGTGATCAAGCTCCGAACAAATGATCCAGAGAAAGCATTCAACGCCATCGAGAAGATCAGGGAGATCGACGACATAACCCATACCCAGACAGCGCTCTCACTCCATCAGGTATCCAACGCAAGCGAGGAGGAACGGGAACAGCCCATCGCCTTCGCACTCATGAAGGTCAAGGGAGCACTCAGCGAAACCCTCCGCAAGCTGAAGACATTCCCCAACTGCATAGAAGCTCACGTGATTCCTGGGGAGTTCGATGTGGTGGCGGCGTTCCGGGGCCATAGTACCAAGGATGTCTTGGAAAACTCCGTTGAGAAGATAGGCAGTATCAACGGAATAACGGCCAGCGAGACATTGATCGCCTGGAACCCTTCGGCCAGCGAGAGTCGTCCATAGATGCCAACGCTACGGTTCCAAGCGGGGAAGCTTCAACTTCAACGCTGGACCCGTCGAATCCTCCGCCGATTTCGGCCGAGCAACGCGTAACTCTCCAAACCCCCCTTTTTTCTTTTTCATCTCAACAATTACCCTCAACCATGCTTTTCTGAGACTAATCTCCGATTCTGAAATAGGCTGCCGAAAAACGGTTGCTACACAATAATGTATCAGAAGCAACATTCCCGCCGGCACCCTTCTCGACCTGACATACAAGTGGATGTTCGACTCGGGGGTCAACGTTCGAGGCTTCGAACTCGTCTAGATGGCCCCGGACAGGGTGGAGGTAAACATCTGGCCCATCCCTGACGAAGCATCCTTGAACAAACTATCCAGCTACATCAACAGTTACATCAAGGTCCTGCTCGGGTCAAACTGTCAGGTTGAGCTCACCCCAGTCGCAGAGCCACCAACGCGTAAGGGCAAGTTCCGGCCGATTAGAAGAGGTTGAAGTTGGCAGCAAATGGGCCGAAGGGACGAAAGGGTTTCGTCGCGGGCTATACGAGAGGCTCGGATGCGACAGCGAGATGAGAAGTGGGTCAGCTCTTCTGGCACTGCGGCTCTTAGAAGATACAGGGGAAAGTACGTGGCTGTGAGAGAGAAGAGAATAGTCGCTGCCAGCTCAACAATGAAAAAGCTTTACGGGAAGCTCGACGAGCTGAACCCCGGATGGTTCCGATAACCCAGGTTTTTGACTCCGAAACTCTCAACTATAGAGAAGTCGACTAGGGTTTCCTTCGGGCTTCTCTCTCTGCCAATTCGTCTGCTTTGCCCTCGAGCTTGCTCCACTGGGGAAGTTTCCCGGCCATTCTCTTTTGTACCTCCGATATATCGAGGTGTGATATTGTCGGGTTTGGAGAATTTCGGTTCTAGAGAATATTCCTCTGCTGAACATTCACTATAAGCTAGAATCTATGGGCGACTATTCTCATGAGAAGAATAATCACCATCGCAACAGCACTACTCATACTATCACTAGCCACAGCAATCTCCCCCTACAATATTCATCTCGCGAGAGCTACAGCCTACATCGACCCAGTCCTGGCCAGGGCTATGGCCAGTTCCTCGTCATCGTCAAGTGTGCAAGTAATCATCGTCCTAAACCACATTCCCACAACCAGTGACGCCAACGCAATACAACAATACTCTACCACAACCGCGCCCATGAGCCAGCTACCCATGATTCTCGCAGTCACCACCTTCGCCAATCTGAACACGATCGCATCCTATCCAGGCGTCGTCTCCCTCTGGGCCAACCGCCAGCTCACCTATTTCGGCAACGTCAACGGCGCAACCCACACCTACGGCGAGATACCCGTCCAACACTCCTGGTGGAACGACATCATGAGCGTACCCGCCGTCTGGAACCTCGGCTATCAGGGCCAGGGCATCACTGTCGCTCTAGTCGACACAGGCATCGACGCGAGCAATCCCTCCCTCGGCTACAGTTTTTCCAACGGGTTATCACAAGCCCCCTACCGGGTAATCCAGAACGTCAAAGTGGCTGACATCGGCGAACTCGTGTCCAGTGCACCCTTGGGTCCAGACCAGGTCTTTCTCGAGAACCAAATCAACACTGACACTAGCAGTGGACATGGAACCGGCACAGCGGGCCTCGTCGCCGGTACCGGCGACGGCTCCAACGGTCTCTACAAAGGAGTCGCACCAAAAGCCAATATTGTCGGTCTGGGAACCGGAGACGTGGATTTTGTCTTCTACGTGGTCGCGGCGTATAACTACATCCTAGCCCACCAGCAACAATACAACATCAAAATAGTAAGCAACAGTTGGGGAACGGACTACAACTGCTCTGACAATCTAGGCAATCCCACCAGCGGCTGTGACCCTGGAACACCCATCCAACTAGCTACCAAAGCTGCTCATGATGCTGGTATCGCAGTATTCTTCGCAGCGGGCAACTCAGGACCCACTAACCCCACCATCAACCCGTACGCCGAGCCAAGCTGGGTTGTCGCAGTGGGAGCAGGATCACAGTCCAAAGGACTAACAGAGTTCTCTTCGAGAGGAAACGTGAACGACCCAGGCAAACAACCAGACGTGGTAGCTCCAGGAATGAATGTGATCACGACCAAGGCCAAGACAGGTGCCGTGGACGGCGCAATCCTCACACTGGCAGATTCTGGAAACATAGCCACACCCTATCAAGCCTACTACACCAGCTTCGACGGGACCAGCGCCGCCTCTCCCCAAGCCGCCGGGGTAGGAGCACTGATCCTCTCCGCGGTCAAGGCCACCCCAGACCAGTTGAAAACAGCCCTGATGAGCGGAGCGGATCAAATGCTCGGCTACCTGCCCTACCAAGTAGGAACCGGCTACGTTGACGCATTGAACGGGTTGAGAGCAGCCCAATCTAAAGGCTTCAAAACAGTGACAGTCAAAACCCAAGCCTTCGGCGACCAACAATACACCTACACCCAATACTTGGGAGGCCTAGGCATAACCACGGGTACGTGGATAACAGCTAACGTGCCAGTCTTCCAAGGCGCACAGCAGATTCGTCTCAACGCAAGCTGGCCTCTACCCGCAACCTTTGAATGGGAAGTAGACGTCTACGCGCCCAACGACTACGCCGTGGCCGATTGTGGCCGAACCCGATCGAACTCTGACTGCATCGCCCCGGGCATCGGGGCAACCAGCGTAGCCTATACGATTAGCAGTTCCGCCTTCATCGCCAGCCTAAACAATCCAGGCTTCACTGCTGGAACCTGGGAGGTCAACGTGTACGACTTCAACGAGGGAAGCCCCGCAACACTGACAGTTGACGTAACCTACCCAGTCAAAGCCGGCACATCCATGAACAACGCCCACTCGATCCATGTCATCGACTCTCAAACGGGAGGAATGCAAGGCCCAGAAGAAGCGATCATCCAGAGCACCAGTGGTACAGTACTAGCCACCATGCCCATAGCCAACGCAGGCGCTACGAGTGTGTCAGCCGACGTCACACAGAGCACATCCACGGTCATCTCAGTCGTACAAGTAGTCGTGGTGGACGGCAACGGGAACGTGCTAGAGGTCAGGGGAGGATTCGTAGCCACCCAATCAGACCTTAACACTCGGGCCACGCAAATACAACAATTACTGTTGACTACAACAGACCCTACCCAGATATCAGCCCTTCAGACAGAGCTCTCCGCCATACAAGCAGCGCTCCCCACCGCACCAGTTACGGCGAACCTGCCAGTGTTACCTTAACACTGGCAGCAACCCCCTTTTTCCTTCTTCCTAGTAGAGTCGTTCGTTCATAATTCAGAGAAAGGCGGGAAGTATCTCTATCGAATTCAGTCCTAGGATGCCTGCAGTGCTCCAGGTCAGGCCGAAAGCCACAACTTAATCCAAACGCCAGACAAGAATCGGTAGGACATGGAGAAGTGGGTGGTTTCGACCAAGCCGGGTAGCCAAGCATGGTGGCTCATACTCTTCGGCGTAGCCTGCTACGGTTTCGGAGTGCTATCCGTTACAGCCGACGAACTATACGGCATCGCCCAATATTACGGAAGCAGCGGCCTCTACTTCTTCCCCATCATTGGAGCCAGGGGCTTGTGGGACACTTGGGTCCTCGTTTTCAGTGGCTTAGCAGTCTGCTTCTTCATCGCCGTGGTTTCAATCCTGATGCTCCAACGTTCCAGAGACTCTAGGACTCTAGAGCAAGGGCGAAAAGCCGAACTAGGCTATAACTAGGCGATACTCCGAAAACCGAGAGTGGAGTAATGGTAGGCTGTTGAGGCTAGCGGCCGTACTTCCAGCTTGAATATTGATCCGAGCCAACAACAGAACATGTCGAACTTCTGTCTAGCTATGCACGCCAACCAGGCTGTCACCACAACCATCTCGGTCTGACCTACCACTCCAGCACTCCTGCTAGCTCGGCACTCAATGTCCAGATTATGGGTCTTGATTCCTATAGCCTCATAGAAGGCGCGAAGGTGAACCCGATTCAACGATCTTAGACGGTGTCAATCTCACCCTCCGTGAAGTCGTGGAAGGAATCTGCCAGGGACAGGGCTCGCCAAAAACCCGAACGGGGCAAGTTTTACGACCATAAACCTGAATCCTACATGGCATGAAAGAGCCATCTTAGTCTATCTTAATCTATCGATAGATACCGGCACTCATATATTCGCACCGAGGCCGACCCGGCGTTGACAATCAAAATGACAACGGACTACTCTACAGAGGCGAAATTTCCCTAGTGACCCGATTTGGGAATAGTGAAACGCGCAGTTTGTCCCGAGTGCGGCGACAGACTCTTTGCAGTCTATTACATAGCTCCTCGCACTGCCAAGAACCACGTGGCAAAGACCAACTTCCTGGTGTGTCGCGGGTGTCCCAGATTTTTCGCCCTGAGCATCATCGAGCTACCTCTGCAAATCTTACCGCCAGGCCGCAAGCGGACGGAAGTCTCTGGATCAAGGAGCAGAGGGGAATTTGAAGGGATCGGTAAAGCGGGTGTAGTCAGAGATCAAAGACCGAGGGAAGCGAAGGCCAGGATTCCGATCAATCCAGTGCTGATGAGAGATTGAAGCGAAGAGTTACTTCCGCGAACCTCTCCAAGCCTCTCTGGAAGAAGCCGGTTTTCATTCTTCCCTTATTGGCCGTCTCATCAGCGGTAGTTACTCTCGTTGCGCTTTCTGGCAGCTACACCCGGACCTGGTTCTTTGCCATGGGATGGAGGTATTTCCTAGGCTACCCGCTGATTGCTTGTAGTTCTGTCATCATGGGCCTTGCCATTTTGGCCCTCGTTAGGCAGGAGCGCGAGACGACTAACCAGTCACTTAGTTGACCTTGTAGTTAGAGGGGGTGAAGAGAAACGATTATGGAAAATTGGAAAAAGAGAAGCTTAGTCGCTGTTGTTGTAATAGCAGGGCTTGTAATCGCCGTAAGCGCAACCATTCTGAGCAACCCCGTCACCTACAACGTCGCCACTAGTGGGGTTACTCTCTCGGTAACCCCGAGCGCTGACTCCAGTATCATCGTGGGGGCCACCGAAGTAAGGAACTATACTGTATCCTACGACTCCAACGCTCACACCTTCACCGGAGACCTGCTGATAACCATCGCCAACACCACTCCCACCACTGGAGTTCTTTCCAACAACCACTTTAGCTTCGCCGTGACCGTGAACGGGACCGCTCCCACCTTTGGCACGTGTGGAAGCGGAAGCTGTTTCTATCACACGTCGCCCTTCGCGCCCATACCCACCGGAACTCTGTTCATCGTGGCGATACACTACATCTCCGAGCTTGAAAACCCCAACGGCATGAACCCCGGCACGACCTACAAGGTGACGCTGCAAGTCTCTGCAACCTAAGTGAAGCTGTTTTCTCAGCTTCACCCCTATCTTTCTTTTTTTAGTCGTAAGAACCTCCATAGGATTCCCTGTATACGAGAAGTACGATACGATACCATAAGCGTTCCCTGCCCTGAAGAGGCTGGACCCATTCCTGCTGGAACCGCTGGACTGGGGAACACCTGAACGGGGCTCTGGTCGCCTACTAACTCAAAGGGAGAGCTTGTTCGTCCTGCTTTTCAGGCTCAACCAGTCCAGATGCGACCAGCGACCGGTACCATTCAACGACTTGTGGCCTGACTTCTACGGGTGATAGGTGAAGCTCCAAGGCCGCAAGGCTAACCAGCTCGTCAACAGTCTTCTCGCCGTGGCTCTTGTCCCAGAGGTTAGCAATATCCTGGTTGACCGAGTATCTGGAATTGGCTTCGTTGATCAGCATCCTTGTATCATCAGGGTTCCTGACCAAGTGGCCTTTCTTCCGGGGCTTGAAGACGGCCGGGTCGAAATCCATCCGTGCCGGTTCCTCCTCCCTCAACAGAAGCTCCTTCCTTGCTCCTTCGCTCATTCGGTCGGGGGGTCCAGGGTGAATGGTGTGTCGTAGCCGTTTCCTCCCGGGACGGGGAAGGATTGGTCTGCCCAGTGTGAAGGAGCAGGATACCATTTCTAGATGCTACTTCTAGGGGTTTCCGTGCTCGTCGTCAATAGCCCACCAGGCCCTTAATTGTAATTCTCCCTGTTCGGCCCGTCCCGTCCGCATGACGTTCAGAGAGATAACCGAGGGCCACTCAAGAATGCGCTCCGGCCAGCTCGATCAAATCTGCTACTGGCTCACCTCCATATCACTCAGCTTGCTCGAAGCGGGTGAACGGGCCGAAGCTGTTATCTGACAATTCTTCGAATCAAACTGTTGGGTGAGACCGTGAAAAAAGATGTTCGGGCATTGCTCATGAAAATCTACGGAAGCCGCGCCAGTCCTCATCTTGACCTCTACCAGTTGTCGAACCAGCACCGGAGGAAGCACGGCCCTGACTGCGATCTGTACCCAAGCGACCCATTACAGGCACCCCTATGGTCAGTGATGGCGTCCGTGACCCACGCACGGCGGATCCTGGAAGTCGGCTGCGGCCATGGGTACACCACAGCAGTAATGGCTTCTGCAGCCGGGCCCAACTGTCACGTCGACACCATCGAGGGAAACGCGGCCCATGCAGATCTCGCGGAGCAAGCCCTCCGACAGCGAGGCCTCTCAGGCCGCATCAGCATCCTTCGCGGCCGGGGAGAAACAATCCTCCCCAAACTAAGGGGCCACTACGACATAGTGTTCTTGGACGGTGACTGGCGCGAGTACCCAAGATATCCTCGCCACCTTCGACGTCTCACACGGCCCGGGAGCATAATCGTCACGGCCAACCTCGCACCCCTCTTCGGCGGTTGGGGCAAGGGCCTTTCCGGAAAACCGGCAATCCGATCCTACCTGACAAGCCTCGTCAGAGACCCGCACTTCCGCACATATATTGTCCCAGGCGAGTGGGACGCACTGAGCGTGCGGACCTAGGTTTCGCTAGTTCCGGCTGCCAGTTAGGTATTCTATCCAGGCGAAAGTGTCTATGGCGTAGCTATAGGGCATGTTCTTCCTCAGGCTCATGCGTGTGGGGTTTGGAGCCCTTAGCCATGCCGAATAGGGAGTTGGAAACTTTCTGTCGCTGTCTTGTGGGTTGAAGGTGGCTCTTGACTCTGGCGACGAAACCTTCCGCGTCTTTGAGAAGTGCCTCTGCCTCTTCTCGCCCCATCTGGACCACTGCGGAGTACTCGTAGGTCTCCCGGGCTGCTTTGGCCTCAGCTAGGGCCCTGCCCATCTCCCGGGGAAAGGTCCCGTATAGAACGAGTCTTCGTCCGAACTCAGACACAGTGCCTTCATGGGTCCTAGGGTTGACCCCTAGTTCTTCCAGGGCCGCCCGGGCCGCATGGAACATGGCATAATATGCTCGCGAGGCAGAGTCTTCCCAGAACCCTTCCTTGAAGAGTTCCCGGGCCGCGTCCAGTTTCATCTCAGCCTTGGCCAGGAGCTTTCCCGCTAGTTTGGACGGTTGAGGCTTCCCCAGAGCGTAATCCCTTCCTTCATAATAGACCTGGCCATAGGATCGTCTTGGCGCAGCATTTCCTCCCAAGTGGTCTTCGCTAGGACGTTGAGGGATATGTCGACACCAAGGCTTGCCAAGACCGGATAGATCAGATCGTAGAGTTGTCTTCTCAGCTTCCAGGGTTCACCCTGGCTGAGGAGGACGAGAAGGTCAACATCGCTCTCGGGTCCTGATGAACCCCTTGCCAGTGACCCGTACAGAACAATAATTTCAACAGTGGGCGTGTTCCATGCAATCATGACGGATGTTAGTTGGGCTGCGGCTTTGGCCATGGCTGCTGAAGAAGGTAATTCTCCCGAGGAGAGGAGTAGCCTAGTGGCCTCCTTGACAGCTTCAGACCTGTTCGAAAACCTCCCCTCCTTCACCAGCTTGTTGAGGCCTCTCACCATCTCTGGTGGGAGCCTGGCGGGCACCACTTGGCTCATGTTTTGTATACAAGTGTATACAGGGATTTAAGCTTGGTCTCCGAATCACCAGGTTAGAGACTGTTATGGTCGGGCTTCAAAGACCCTGTTGAACGGGCTCTCAGTTGCCTTTCGGAACTTGGCAAACCCTCCTGACATACTTACCTCGCGGAGTTGTGAATCTCGCCGAATTGTAGTCCATACCCACGACCGTAGTTCTGGCTATGCGGACAAACTTGGAAAAGCACCCAAATCGTTCAGAAATCCCTTGTTTTCCTTATTTGTCGTTCGATTAGTTTCACTGACCAATCGGTCGTGGGGAGAATCTCGCAGAAACAGGGGTCGCCAAAACCGGGGCTGGGCTGATTTCACGCCCTAAACCTGGAGTATCGCCCAATATCCCTGCCAGACAGGAAACGACTTTTCAAAGTGGGGTACGTCAACGGCCTTTCAAGGCGTGCGAGAGACGAGTCCCGCGACTCTGACCTACGCCCTGTATACGATAGTTACGCTACGATACTATGAGTATTCCCAACCCTAGAATTGAAGATAGATCTGTTCTTGTTGGAACCGCTGGACCGGAAGCACCCTTAACGGCTCTCAGGTCGCCTACTAGCGCAAAGGAAGAGCTTGTTCGTCCTGTTTTTCAGGCTCTACTAGTCCCGACGCGACCAGCGTCCTATACCATTCGACGACTAGTGGCCTGACCTCTGAGGGTGATAGTTGAAGCTCCAGGGCGGCAATACCAACCAGTTCGTCAACAGTCTTCTCACCGTGGCTCTTCTCCCACAAGTTGGCAATATCTTGGTTGACCGTGTACCTGGAATTGGCTTCGTTGATCAGAATCATCGTACCATCCGGGTTCCTGACCAAGTGGCCTTTCTTCTGGGGCTTGAAGACAGCTGGGTCGAAGTCCATGCTGGACGGTTCTTCCTCTCTCGACTTGAGCTGTTTCCTTGCTTCTTCGCTCATTCGGCCGGGGGTCCACGGTGGGTCCCAGACAATCTCTACCTCAGCACTCTTGACACCAGGAAGCCTCTCTATCTCACCCTTGACCTGCGCACTTAGGTACTCCTGGGCTGGGCACCCGGGAGCCGTGAGCGTCATTTTGACATGGGCTTTTCCGTCGGTAAGGGACACGTTGTAGACCAAACCCAGGTCCACTATGTTAACCGGTATTTCCGGGTCGTAGCAACCCCGAAGGGCCTCGATAATCCGGTCGACAGTGACCGACTTACTCATACCAAGTTCATTACTTGTCGTTCAGGGATTAATGCCTATTCCTTCCAAGATCCCTAGCTCATACTAGAAAAGAAGGCTAAATCGTTGAGTGGTGGGTTGCTCTCCCTAGTAAGAAAATGGGAATCGGACCGGGCCCAGGCGCCCCTGGGTAAACCGTAAAACAGCATCCATACACGGCCAGGTTTGGCTTGTCCAAGAAAATCTTGATACTAGGCGGCGGATTCGGAGGCCTGACCGCTGCGACAAGTCTGAGGTCAAGGCTGGGCCCAGAGAATGAAATTGTTATTGTTGATAGGAAGGACCTAGGGTTCCGCTCAAGAAAAGCCAAGGAGAATCTGGGCTAGAATGAACCAGACCAGGACCCTGCTCAATAACAGGGACAAGGGAATTTCCAAAAAGCTAAAATATTTCCTAGTAATAGTATTCCTGTGGACTCGGAACGTCCACTCGGAAAAGAGGGAGAAGAAGCATGCCCAGCTTTACAGCCCTCTTAGCAATCTCGGGCAAGGCTGAAGGGAGCCAAAAAACGAGGACCCCAAAACCTAACCCTGAAACGGCGTGGATGCGAACAGAGAGCATGATTTCTGGGACTGGGAGATACGATGTCTTCGACATATTCAACACTCCCAGCTTCGAGAAAGACACCCAGAATATCAAGGCCAACTGTTCAACTGTGAACCACTGAGATGAATTGCACGGTGACGGGCAAGGAAGTCCGACCAAAAACCGTGAAAAGAGGAGCCAAATCCGTAAACTCCTCTTAACCCTATTTTTTCCCGATCTATAGCATATCAGCAAAACCCGCCAGCATGAATTTAGCCGTTCTCAACGAATAACCTCAGAGTCTGCTTCACCCGTAATCCCGCCGATGTGAAGGCTGACCACAGTCACAGCAAAAGGGGCCCCGAGACATCGGGGTCTCCGGACCAGGCGCCCCCAAGAGAAGAGTCTCCAAGTCTTACAGTCCTCGCACTGTTCAATCCACACGATTTCAGGGGTTTCCAGTGAGCGCAAGGCCAGAGAACGAGTCTAGGATTAGTAGACTGAAAGCAAGAAGCGCTGGACCCCTTCGTTGAATGGGATAGGGATATTTTGTTGAGGGCGAACAAGGCCCGAGAGGCTCTTTATTTTTGGAAGACGAGGCAGGGCTGGAGGAACACAGAATCCAATGGAAGGGCCGGGGAAAGCTAAGACTCGCCTACAGTATCCCGAAGACCGAACAACCCGACCAGTCCTGCATCATTCTAGCTCCAGCCAGCGGGGGAGGAATGAACATTCCACTCATCAGCATTCTCCACATGACACTCGCCAGAAACGGATTCTCCACCGTCAAGTTCAACTTTCCCTACACACGAGGCTTGTGGAGCCTACTCAGAATCCCCATTCCAAAAGAGGCCACATTACTAGGCTATCGAACAATAATACAAGAATCGAAGGAGAAATTCAAACCAGCTAGTCTGATAATCGGCGGCCTGTCCCTAGGCGCCTACGCAGCCTCGGTCCTCGCAGCCCAAGACCCGGACCTCGACATTCAAGGGCTCCTCTTCCTCGGCTACCCCCTCCACAACCCCGGCCGGCCCAAACAGACACGGAAAAGTCATCTCTACAAGATCGCAAAGCCCATGCTCTTCATCTCAGGTGAACGGGACCCCTTCGCCCGCCCCTCCCTACTAGAAGAGTTGGTTTCCAGCCTCAGCCCGAAGGCACAGCTACATCTAGTAGAACATGCAAACCATGTCTTGAACCCGCACAGGGGAAAAGAAGCATACCATAGGACCCTTGTCGAAGTCGCGGCCCTGATTGCAGCCTGGGCCAAACTGTTACCTCTATCAAGTTCAGTCCCTGGATACCTCCAGCGCCCCATGTCTGGGAAGAGAGCCACAACTTAGTGTCTATTCGTGAACAATACCGATAGGGACCTTCAATCGCCTAGGACCCCTTCATTAAGGAGCCAGTCGTTAGGACTGGGTTGGGCGCCGAGGGTAAGAGCCTGTCTATGGGCGTCTGTCAGCTCATGTCCGACATTTTCAGTCGCTTGAAAATATTCCAGGTCGGTATAGTGGTGGCCCTGCTAGTAGGGCTTGCCCTGTTTCAGGCTTTGACTCCACCCCTCATTTACGTTTCCGCGACCAGCTCGACAATAGCAAAACGGTTCGACGTTATCACAACTCTCCGCCCACTGGACTCATCCGTCAGGTCATTTTCGTTCGCGGCCATTGGAGACTATAATTTCAGCTCATTTACCTCCGCCATCTGGAAATCTCTCTCGGGTTCCGACGGCAACTTCGTTCTTGGCCTTGGAGACTTTCTCTACCACCGGCCGCCGCCATCCGAACAAGCCTGGTGTAATGACTTCAAAGGGAACATTACGAATGTGGAGCTGCTTGTTGGTAATCACGAGACTTTCGAGAGCAACTCCACAGATCCCGGCGGCGGGAGCATTAACAAGTTCCTCCAGTACTGTCCCTTCACTCTCGGAGCCCTGGGTGGCACTTACGGTTTCCAGTATTATTTCGACTATCCCACGGCAAACCCATTAGCGAGGTTCATTATGGTCGACCCAGACATCTGGCTCGGGTCAACCGTCAATAGCAATGTTTCCTACGGGGATGGCACCATGGCGCAACAATGGGTTGGCAACCAGGTCGACGCCGCCAGGGCCGCTGGCATTCCCTGGGTTATAGTTGGCATGCACAAAGATTGCATTTCCGCCGGGATGGAGTTTTGTGAGATAGGCCAGGATTTCATGAGGTTTCTCATCAACAAGAAGGTCGACCTTGTTCTGCAGGGACACGACCACAACTACCAGAGAAGCAAGCAGTTGACCTGCGCTACCAGCCGACTCTACGTGGCTTCTTGCGTCGCCAACGACGGCCTTTCAGGGTCATACGCGAAAGGCGCGGGCACAGTGTTTCTGATCGACGGGACAGCGGGTGCGGAGCGTTTCCCAATAGCCACTAACGACCCGGACTATCCGTATTTCGCCAAGACCAATGACACTACCTTCGGCTACACAAAGTACACGGTTACACAGACAAGCATCTCGGCCAAATTCTTCAACACAACGGGAACCTTCACGGATACATGGTCCGTAGATCAGCCAGGCAGCGGCACCTTCACCCTGAACGCAAGCCCAGGCCAGCTTACCGTAAACCAGAGGGGGACGGGGGAATGGCCTTCGACAACCGTTACGATAACCCTGGCCAGTCTTGGCGGCTACACCGGCCAGGCAACTCTGATAGCAAACGTTTCGGGGTCATGCTACTCGTGTCCCCCGGCCACTATTGCTCCTCAGACGGTCCTGCTGCCCTCGAATGGGCAAGCAACGGCCATTCTAACCATCAAACCCCCTGTTGAACTAGCTGGGGGTTTATGGGTCATCTATGTCAACGCCACCGTAAACAAGTTGTCACAGATTGTTCCCGTGACTGTTATTTTCCAACCCTCATATTTCACAATGCAAGCTCCAAACGACACTTCCATCATATTTCCCGGTTCGACTTTGACAGAAAGCGTTCAGCTTCAAAGCCACTATAACTTCACCGACACAATCACCCTCCGCACGAATCTTGACCCGGACTTCGCTCGGTACCTCCGTGTTTCCTTCACCCCTTCCACACTTACTCTCACACCAAAAGCCAACCAGACGGTAACGGTTGCCATCTCGGTCTCCAGCGACGCTCTGGGAATATTTGGATGCAGATGCTCCATCACTCTAGAAGCGGATGGTAGTTGGTGGAAGGCCTACGGCTCTCTCCCGGTCGATATACCAACCCATACCTACCCGCCCGGCGTCCAAGCCGGCACCTGGGCCAGATACAACCTCACTCGTCCAGACGCAGAGACCGAGACGATCCGGGCTACAATTATCCAAGTCGAAGACAGTAACGTTACTTACACCATTGACATCTACAACGTAAACCAACTCGTCAACTCTACCACAACCTGGACTGACCTGGTAACCGGCCAGAATCCCAAACCCATCATACCCTTCTTCCTCATAGCCGGAAACCTCTCCGAAGGACTTCCCATCTACGAAGCCGATCAGTTCCAGTCAATCGCAATTCGGGTCGACTCTACGGAGCCGCTAGCGGAAACTCTACGGGCAACCCTCGGAGCCCAAACCCTCCCCAACCAGCCCGGAGCAAACTTCTGGTGGGACGCCCACACAGGAATGCTGGCCCACTTCGACACAAGTATTCTAGTAAACAACCAACCCGTCGCAGTCCACTTCGAGCTCGTCGACACCAACGCTTGGGCCAGGCTAACAGCAACCCTCACCGCTTCTCCAACGAAAGGCACAGCACCGGTCACAATTGCTTTCTCCACACAAGTTTCAGGCGGCACCTCGCCCTACGATTTCTATTGGGACTTTGGGGACATGCAGGCATCCATAATCGAAAACCCGGCCCACACCTACACCACTCCTGGAAACTACACGGTCACCCTGAGAGTCCGCGATGCGTTTGGCGATATCGAGGATAAGACTGTCAATATCAGCGCGACCCGAAGCATCGTTTCGGCAAACCCGCCTCCAATGGACCCCCGACCAACGGACCCTATTGTCCTTGCAACCGCTATCATAGCCATGTTCGCACTTGTGGCTATCGTCGCCACCCTGTTAATTAGGTCAAGGCGGCCCAAGCAGCCGCGCCTGGGCCTGTGACCTGCAAAACGCCAAAATGAACCCGTTTTCACGATCGGGGAGCCCATTACATTCACCCACCTAGCGGCCGTGAAGGAAAAGTCCTAGGAACGAGGGGTCGGGAAAACCCGAGGCGGGCAAGCTTCACGCCCCAAATGTGAAAAATCGCTAATTATCCCAGCCAGACAGAAAACGACTCTGAAAAAGGGGGGTACGTCAACGGCCCTGCAAGGCATAGGGAGCCTCTTCTCCAAAACGGATGCTCTTCCTAGAACATTGGGTAAACCGTAAAACAGCATTCCACCCGACAGCGCTCGCCTGTGCAACAGCGTATCCTACCCACGGGAGAATGGTTCAGAGTAAGCATTAGACTCGGAGAACAAGCCGAGAATCAGCCCCGATTAGGAATCTAAGCACGCAGTTCTACATCACCGCTCGATCATTCGGGAGCCCGCCAGCTTTCTCGGCAGCTTTCCCCAGCCGAGAAGAGCCCGTTTCAAGCCATAACCACCTAGAATCGCCCAGAAACCAGCCCAGGCAGAAACTCATCAAGGGAAAAAAAGTATGGGCCAACCCCTCCTCAAGACGTGAGAGACGGAAGAGCCGGCTGTCCAAAGGCGCAGAATCACCATTCTTCGTTGCTTGAATCCGCCTGTTGCATTCCGGGGTTACGGTATGGTAAAATCGCCCGGCGGCCCCGAAAGCCTATTCGTAGATGTTTCCGAATGTCTGCTGACACAAGGTCTGACAGTTCACTTCCAATCAACGAGATAGTTGAAAAGTTACGGACGATAAAGAGGTTCAGCCCCGAGCTGTACCAGGAAGCCTGGGACAAGCTCCCCCGGAAAACCCAGTCAGCCATACTGTCCTACGAAGAACACCACAAGCCAACACGCGCACACACATCTCACACCGCCTTTGAAGATCACGAGCCCCTCACACCCCATCACGCCTCCACACCCAAGCCGCATAGCGACCATCAGAGACCATCACACACGCACACTTCGGATACAGACTATGAAGCCCCTGAGCATCCTTCCCCTCTGCACGCACCAGCGTCTAGAGCAGCCATGGACTCCGCCCAACCCCGATCAGCCAGACATAAAACAACAAGCCCAGTCTCTGACAGGGAAGAGACTGAAAGGCAGCTCAAACGATCCGTTGCCAGCGGGATTCCGAAAGCCCATCAGATAATCAAGCGAGCCGCAGACTACCCGCACCTTCCCAACACCCTAGAGGAAGTGCTCCTGGCAACACAGGTATACCAGCTCGAACTGCTCAGAATATCTCTGAACAAGCTTACTGAGACACTGGCCAAGCAGTGAGCCAACCTGGAACAACCTTCTCTCTCAACTCTCATGCTCTTGGGTTCTAGAGGTCGAGAGTTTTAGAGCGAGCCGAGGCAGGCTGGATTTGCCCAGCACCTTTCACAGCTAGTTAGTCCAATAGTAGTTGGTCACAACCAAGCAGGTAGCGAGCATTTGGCCCAGCTCAATCGGCGGCTCTTTACACTCAGTCAATTGTTACCGGGATGCAAGTTGTATTGTACGCGGTTACATCACCGGAAACCAGGGTCCACAAGATACCGACCGTCATACTCTTGAACGGGGCTGTGTCCGCCGGCGTGAACAGATGGCTCCCGTGGGCAAATCCTAAACTGTTGGTCGCTAGGAGGGCTGTGAGAATAGGGAATAGGAAGTCTCCACCGCACTTGCTGAAGATCCGCAGGACCACTTGGTATGATGTCTTCGGTTCCGCCCCGTTGATCATGTATTGCTCGATGGCCCCGACTTTCGGGCCGTTCGCGTGAATATCAACCACATGTCCAGCCTTGAGCTGCGGTTGTCCAGCGGCCGTTCCGTCTAGAGTCAGGAAGAAAGTGAGCCGGGTTGTGTGGAATACCTGGTCAGCATAACGGGGCTTAGCGAGGTTACTAGCAAGAGGGGAGCTAGAATCAAGGAGGCTCCATACTCTCTTCAACACTTCGAACCGTAATCTTATCGTCCCACCTAACTTGGAATTTAACAATACCGGTATCTGAGGATTGAAAATGATACTCACAATAGACCCATCGGGCTGACGAACGCCTTCAACCTGCTGGCAGACCCGGCTAAATTGAACCCGAGAGTTAGGAAAGTTGAATCAAGCTCCACCAATTCTGGTCTTGCTGCTGTTCTCGGTCCTGGCCGCGCAAGGCATCAAAGCCCTTCTAAAGAAATCTCTGGCGAAGCTCGGAATGCGAAACTTTCCCGGTTGGTTCCGGGGCAAGTAGTGTCTGGTGTTACCGGCCCTACCCCTCTAGGGTAACGGTTCCGAGAGATAGAACATGGCCATCGACTGGCCTCCCGGTAGAAAAAATGTCAACACCTAGGTCCGAGTCGACAAGTTTGGTTTTCGCGAACGTCAAGAGCAGAATACACCAGGCCATTTCTCAGCTGAAGCACATTCCCAACATTGAATCCATCACCCCTGTAACGGGTAGGTTCGACCTTGTGATCAAGCTTCGAACAAATGATCCAGAGAAAGCCTTCAACACCATTGAGAGGATCCGGGAGATTGAGGACATAACTGCAACCCAGACAGCCCTCTCACTTCACCAGGTATCGAACGCCAACGTGGAGGAACGGGAGCAGCCCATTGCCTTTACACTGATGAAGGTGAAGGGAGTACTCAGTGATACTCTTCGCAAGCTGAAGACATTTCCGAACTGTGTGGAGGCCCATGTGATCCCTGGAGAGTTCGATGTCGTGGCGGCGTTCCGGGGCCATAGCACCAAGGATGTCTTGGAAAACTCTGTTGAGAAGATAGGCAGTATCAACGGAATAACGGCTAGCGAGACACTGATCGCCTGGAACCCTTCGAGCAGCGAGAGTCGTCCATAGATGCCAATGCCACGCTTCCAAGCGGGGAAGCTTCAAGTTCAACGCTGGACTCGCCGCATCCTTCGACTATTCCGGAGCGGCTAGCGCCTAATTCCACACCTACACCCTTTTTTTTCTCCCTTTTTCCTTTTTTCTCCGCAGATCCATACCTCTTACGCAGAGTCTTCTCATGCGAATTCGGCGATAGTCTCGCCCCCGGACCAGTAGGCTGGAAGAGGTGCTGCTCGTGCGTTCTTGTTGGAGGGGTAAGAGGGCCTCGATAGAGCGTCGGGAACGGGTTCCTCCGGGGCTAGGCTAGTGAGTAACTTGGGCTTGGTCCTGGCTGGAACCAAAGGTTAAAAACTATCTTTGTGAGTAAAAAAGGTCTAAACTTTCCGTTGCGAACAAGAAAGGAAACCGTAGATTCTAACTAAAAGAGGTTGAATGGAGTGGCATCGGTCTGGGGAGCAGTCTGCTGTGAGTGCCAAGTGCTGGCTCTGGAGAACTGTCCTCACTGTAGGCAGGATTTCTGCGAGAGTCACGCTTCTAAACACGACTGCGAAACGCTACAGGGCTTAGACAACTCGATAGCAGGGTAGAGGCAACCGTTCTCTCATTGAGAAGCCGGTTTCGCAAACCTGGCTCTGGGAAAGGCTTGTTATTCACCAACATTACCCGTTCCGTCTAGCGTCCCGCACTCTGTGTTCCCGCAGCTTTCGCTAGCGCCCGGGCCCCCCCGGGGGGTCTAGAAAAGATGTTTTTGGAAAAGAATTCTTTAGAAAAAAGATTCACAGAGTTTTACTGTTCTTCCGCGTAATCTTTCCCGGTTGACTCGCTTTCCGTGTGTGGGAGATGTGTCTCTCACGTCTTGAAAGGCCGTTGACAGACCCCGGTCTTTTCAAGGACCGTTTTCTGTCTGGCAGGTATAATCGGCGATTTTCCCGGTTCAGGGCGTGGAATCAGCCTATCTGCGGTTTTGCCAATCGCTGATCATGCGACATTTCCTTCGTGTTCACTTGTGGGCCGTGTGCAGGGCTCCCGGATCGGGAAAGCAGGCTTATTCTGGGCGAGTTTCGCAACCGAACAAGCTCTACTAGGGAGCTCAGCGTTTCGAGGAGAGGCTGAGATGCCCTTCTGCGAAATTAGATGCATGGGGGCGGCTGAAGAATGGTTGGACTTCGATAATCCGCTAAAGACCCTAGCTCTCATCCCCGAAGCCAAGGCCAACGAAATGGCCTAGGCCAGCGGCCGGACGGCGCTGTTCGGGGCAAATCTTAATTCGCAAAGACCTCTAGCCAGGCGGGCGAGGATTATCCACATGCCAAGGAGCCTCGCAGACAGAGTAGTGAACACTAGCCTTCGCATAAGACCCGACGACACAGTCCTAATCGACACCTGGCAACACACCATACCCCTTGCCGACGAGATAGCCTTCGAATGCAAGAAGGCCGGGGCGCAGCCAATCACCCTGCTAAACACAGACCAGCTCAACTGGAGAGTTCTTGCCAAGATACCCATAGAGTATCTCCGTAAACGGGACAGACACGCCCTCCGAATGCTAGACGAGACCAGCGCAGCCATATTCATCAACGGCCCCGAAAACCCAGCCACCTACCGGAAGATAGAAGCGGCCCGGCTAGCGGCCACCTTCGAAAACTACCAGGCCTTCAGTGAAAAACTCCGGGAGCGGAAAATCCGCTCCGCCTACCTAGCAATAGGGCAGGTAACCAAGCCCCGGGCCAAGACCTACGGCTACAACTACCCACAATGGAAACGGCTCGTAGAGAGCGCCTCCAACGCCGACAATGGGAAAATGGCCCAGACAGGCAAGAAGATCACCAATATACTTGGAAACGGAAAACAGGTAGAGGTCACCTCGGACCAGGGCACCAGCCTCAGGCTGGAAATCGGCCCCTACGGAGCCCGGACGGAAGACGGAATCGTGGACGAGGAAGACCTGGACAAGGGCTTGTACTTCACAAGCATACCCACGGGAATAGTTGCTGCAGCACCCGTCGAGACCAGCGCCGAGGGAACAGTCTACTCCGACCTACCCCGAGCCCAGGTGGGACGCCTCATCAAAGGGCTGAAATGGGAATTCCAAAGTGGGCGACTAGTCAAATCCACCGCCAAACAATACCCTGAAGCCTTCCAAAACCTCTACGACAACGCCAGAGGCGACAAGGACCAGATCGCCAGCCTCACAATAGGGCTCAACCCGCAAAACAAGCCCATGGGATTCCTGAACGACGAGCTAGGCCTCGGAGTAGTATCCATTGGAATCGGAGAAAACCGGGCTATAGGCGGAAACAACAACAGCGACTTCGAATTCTCAACAGCCATGGCGAAGGCAACGGTAAAGGTGGACGGAAGACCCCTAGTCGAAGAGGGCAAACTCGCCCTTTAGCCAGCGGCCCATCCACCACCCAACCTTTTTTTTCAAAGATGCGATCATTCAGCATGACATCGGTCGCTCGATCAACTTATGCGGTGCATTCGAGCAAGAGATAAGGGCGGCAACAGCCGATAGTCGAGGAGGAGACGCCCGGGTTTGAAGAAGTGTCCACTCTGCAGCTCTGTCAACATGGACCAGGACCTGGCCTGCGGAGTATGCGGCAGCGACCTATCCGGAGCCATTCCAGTGGACGAGGCTTCCCTGGACCAGCCAGCAGCCCAGGCACCGGCTCCAATCAGCGAAGGCTGAACAAGAATGCACTATTGCTAGTCCTGACCGGGCCAGTGCTGTCCCTTCTCGGTTTCCTCTTAATCCTCAACCTCCTAGATCTTGGCTCACAAATTATTGCCCTGTCAGGTCTCCTCATTCTCCTAATAGGGCTCTTCGCAATCATGGAGGCCATCGGGCTGGGTCCCACCTACCTTCGCTACTGGCGCCGTGGCTATTGGGGACGGGGCGGCAGGTTCATGGGCAAGCACGGGTCCTACGGCCCTCGGCCTAGGGAAGTAGAGGCTGAGGAAAGCCGGACCTCTACAGAAGAACAGGACGAGGACTACCAGGACCAAGCACGAGAGAAAAGAGGAGAGTTTCGACTAACTCCAAAACGCCTTCAAGCGATAGCCCCTAGAACAACCGTCTCGGCGCGGGGCCTCAAATATCCCTAGATATCTTTCTCAACCGCCGCTGCCGAATGAGAAGTAACTACGAAAGTCATAAATTCGATTCCTAGATCAGTGACACTTACGAGTGTGTTTTCAACGAGAAAGATTCTACCATTACTCCTTCTCGCAACCCTTCTAATCTTAGCCCTACCCCAAGTCGCCCTTGCCCGAGACCACCAGGACGCGAGCCACAGCCATGACTCGGATACAAAGGACGATCATGGCGGCCACGGTGACAACGACCATAGTGGTGCCCGAGACCATGAACACGAGGATGAAGAGGTCCAGGCGAGCTTCCATATCCGCCTGGAAGGAAGTCAGCAAGTATCACCTGTCGACACAGCCGCCTTCGGACACCAATGGCCCTATCATAATTCACTTCTTCGACAACACCGCATCTCCCTTCTCTAGCACCGATGGATGTGCGACGCTGGCCGAGGGGACGCGAACACCGTCTGACCTAATGCCTGCCGGGGGAATCAACACTTGGAACAATTGCGTCCACGCCCTCGAGACAAACAACACCTACGTCAACGTCCATACAACGGCGAACCCCGGCGGGGAGATCCGGGGCCAAATCATACCCCACGCGGAAAGCGACCACGACCAGAACGAGCAGGTAGAACAGGGCGACGCTGAAAGTAGCGACGACTGAACAGTCCCCGGCCGACCTTAACACTCGAGCAGCCCAGATACAACAGCCATTGTTGACAACGGCGGACCCGAGGCAGATAACGGCCCTGAAAACGGAACTCGCCGTTGTTCAAACAGCCTTCCTACGGCTCCAGTAACATTTTCCTTGCCTCTGCTCCCGTAGTTCTCCGGGAGCAATCCTCTCTTTTTTCGGATAAACTCTGAGCAAGTGTCTCCCCTAGGGAGAACCTTGCTCGCCAGCAGACCGTTCTCTTTAGGACCGAGCTGGAATCAGTCGGAAACGGGTACAAGAAACAAATCTTGGGGGTTGAACGGGAACAAGGGCAAGTAGAGAATGGAGTATCGGACTAGGTCTGATTGTGCCTTACGGTGTGCCCTTCTAGGAAGATCAGTGGATAGGCCCAGGGCGCGCTGTTGAAAATGTTACCAGTTATGCCCTTGAAAGAGACGTACATTATGTAGAGAGCGGCGACTTGGAAGAACCATCCGAGTAGTGGGGCATAGTCTTTGATTGAATTGTACGCTTCACCGGCCGCGTTAGCCAGTTGTGTCCCGAACTTGAGGACTATAATGGCTGCGACCAATCCTATTGTGAAGGCTGCGATGCCTGCCATAGTGTACTGGCTGTTGGCTATTGTCTGGGTAATTCCTGGAAAGCCCATTACAATGCTCTGGACGACGAGAAGTACTATGACGCCTGCCATTAGCCGTATTAGAGAGGGTAGAATGGGACGAAAGTCGTCCATCATACCCGTGTTCTTGGACATCTCGAACCATCTTCGACAGTCCAAAGGGTCTTCGCCCGATTTGCCCCTGCTGAAACCCTGCTCTCCCCTGTCCCCGTTACACCTGGTTTGACTACCCCGTCCCTCTAGTCCCTAAGGGACAAAGGGACGAAATTGGCCGTGGTCAAAATCTACCTTGACGATGAGCTCGACCAGCGGTTCCGGAGACTGGCGATGAACGTGTACGGCTACGGACGTGGCTCAATTAGCAAGGCTGCATCAGATGCCCTGGCGAAATGGTGTCGAGATCACGAGGCCGCGAAAGAGCCTCTCTCTCACGGGCTCGATACAACTCCGGAAGCCGTCAATACGATGGTGAAGGAAGATGGACCGAAGACTTCAGCCCTCCACCAGGATTCCTGAGAAGTAAGACGGAAGTGAGCCAGACCGCCAGTTGACACCCGTAATCAGCCGTTTCCGGCCTGACTCGTCTCTTGGAGGCGCCCGATCTCGCTTTTTTCCTGCTTTTTGCCGGATTCTCGTCCATAGCTTAGATATACATGATAATCAAGTATGAGGGCCGGGGACTACCTTGGGAATTGTTGCCGAGGTAAAGATGGAGAAGGTCGACGATGAGCTGAGAATCATCGTCCCTGAAGCCGTCTGCAAGGATCTCGGGTTTGAGGAGGGGGACACTCTCCTAGTTACCGTGGAAGAGGAGAAGGTTGTTATGAAGAAGAAACACCGGAAAACTGCGAGATAGCCGGAAGAATCTCTCAACCTCGACTTCCAAGGACTAGATAGCACCCGAACTCGTCGACCCCCCTCTTCCCAGTTTTGGTGGACTAGACCGAACGATGTCAAGAACGGGGTTTCTTTTTTGGGCGTTTCGAAATAATCATGTCAATGATTTGCGGACTCACTCAACAGATTGTTACTGAGTCTTGACTCGAAAGGTACCACGTCTCTTATAACCTGGCCCCGACCTAGGCCGATTCTCAGAAGACTTTGACACTCCAGTCAACTCTCAAACAGGAGATGTCGAGAAGTTCCAAAGTAAGCGTTGAAGTGTACGACTGCGGATGCCGGGTCCGGTTCTACCAAGTAGAGACAGGCGAGTGGGAAGGAGACCTTCCCGAACAACGCGTAACGGTCAGTGAGTTGAACCCTTGCTCCAGGCACAATAACAACGGCCATTCCACACCACCCACCGACGCCCGGCTGGCGTCTGTTTTCGGTGAGCGCGAGAGCTTTCTGGCCGAATAACCTGCCGAAGCCACCTATTTTCCTCAGCCTTTTTCGGCATTGAAACTCTAGCACACATGCCGTTCTTCAAGACCGGCTATGACCTTACTTCTGTTCCCCTGTTCTCAGGGTAGTTGGGCTTCTGGAAGCATCCTTCTCTCAGAGGATTAGGCTCGAGCCTTTCTGAACCTGTTCCACCTGGGCCAGGTCTCTGACAAACAGTTCATACAGCCGGGGCTGTTCGGTGTGGATCGGGACGAGTTTTTTCGGCCGCACTTTCGCTATTGTCTCTCTCAGTTCTGTAGGCATCATGTGGCCCGAGCTGTGAATCTGGTACATGGGAAGCCCGAAATGGTTGAGCCAGTTGACGAAGCGCTCATGGTCCATCTCCATTTCCTCGTTAAACGGTTCGGAGCCGCTGTTGATGAATGCGCCGCCAGGCTCTGGACGAATATCTAGGACCTCGTTCATATCATATGAGCTCGAGGCGAGGATCACCTTGTCCTGCATGGTTCGAACATCTTTTGAAGTGATGACCTTTCCACGTTCCATAATCTCCCGTTCCCAGTGATAGTACGTTTTCTTCGTTTTCTGGTAGACTGCCATGTTAGGGTCTTGTAGAGGGTCAGGAATCTTGAGGTTCTTGTCGTTCGACAAGGACTTGAGTAGGTACGCCTGCTTGAGCGTGAGCGCGAGAATCCTACTGTTCCTCTGAGCGATTTGGTGAAAGGTCTTCAACCTATCAATGTCGGCCGTGGAGAAGTTGGCCAGTACAAGTCCCCTGGTCTTCCTCACCACGTGATCTGACTTCTCCAATACCTCTTCTTCTGTCCGTAGGTCTCCGCGGACGAGGTTGGTGCCTTCGCAGAGGAACATTCTCGGCTCGGCGGCCTTCGCCCTCTCTAGGAAGTCCTGGGTCATGTCTGCCCGGGGGCCGTGACTTCTGAAATCCCCGCTGTATGCGATTGTTCCTTCCGGGGTTCGGACTAGGAAGCCGTAGGAGCCTGGCATGCTGTGGTCCACGTGTACTGGTTCGACCTGGATGTTGCCAAAGTCGAGAGTGTCCCCTGTCCGGAAGGCTTTGAACTGGATTCCGGTGAGGTTGTTTTCGAACCCGCTCTGGCGGACCGCGCTCAAGGACTCGACTATCATACGGGTGGTGACGCCGCAGTGGACGGGAATCTTCCGGTTGAGGAGGGACACGCACATGGAATGGTCTATGTGGGCATGGGTCAAGACGACTCCGTCGGCCGCAGGCTCTTCCTGCCCCATGTAGAGGCCGGCCACGTCTGGGATTACTCCTAGCTGAATAAGTCCTTCCTCGTCTCTGGGAGATAGGAAGGGCTCGGAGAAGAATCGTCCCCTGTCAGTCAGGCTCATGCCGAAGTCGAGCAGAACCTTTGCCCCACTGGCCTCGACTAGTATCTTGTTACCGCCAATCTCTCCGGCCCCCCCGTAGAAAGTAAGTTTGACCATGATCTGTCGATGGTTACTGGGTCTCGCGCCCTGTTATAGAGAATGTTCCGGTGGACGGCACAGGTTATGGCTCGACACTGCATAGCTTTTCAAATAGCCTAACTTTGCCGATTAGCGTGATCTTCCCGCTGACAATACTGTCTCCCATAGATCCCCTCGTGGCTTTTCTAAACGGGAACCCGCTCCTCCTCGTGTTCTTCGTCAGCATCGGTGGAAACGTGATTCCGTTTCTTCCAACGCCCGCCATGTTGGTCATTATCGCGCTGATCACCGCACCAGAGTCCCCGTTTACGGGGGTTGGCTTGGTTCAGATCGCTGCAATCGCGGCCCTAGGCTCAGCGATCGGTAAGTTTGCCAGTTACGGCCTGGGTTACGGTGCTAGGCGAGCCATCGGAAACCCCCAGAGGTTCGACTCGCTCAAGAAACTCTTGGGAGGGAGCACGTTCTTGGTTGGCCTTGTTTTTGCAGCCTCACCTCTGGTCGATGCTGCGTTTATCCCCCTTGGTATAATGAGGTACAGCGCTTGGAAATCCTTCCTATCACTGTACACCGGGAAATTTATCTGGATACTGTCTGTCTTGTTCGTTGCGAGAGCCTCCGGCCGTCTCATATCCGACACGGTAGGGGCGGATGTCTACGCTTCTATCTTCTCCGCGGCACTGGTAGTTTCGGTGGCCTATTTCATGATCCGGGTGGAATGGGAGAAACGGATTATTGGGCCTCGAGAAGGATTGTTCGGAAGGCTCGTCAGACGGGTCCGGGGCTATCTCTCTAGGGGAGAACAAAGAGGAGGCCAGTCGCAGGTTGAGAATTGAGCCTGTGGAAAGATTCAACACTACAATTCTCTCCGGCTTGGAGCGCCATCTCGCTGGCGGGAATAGAGCAGTAGCCTGAATCAGCCTACCTTCGTCAATTCCCCGTTATCCTTATCATGTGCAGTATCCCGCCGTTGACAGGGTTTCGAGGCCGTAAAGCTTGGAAGACCTTGTCAAGTTTGCAGTGAATACTGCTTTTACTCTAGGCGCGTCCTATTCAGAGGCTCGTTTTCAGAGAAATGAGGGCCTGCGCCTTGTATTCAACAACGGGATTGCCGACCCTGCAGGGTTTGTCAAGAAATCAGGCATAGGAGTCCGCGTCCTGGTCAACGGGGCAATGGGGTTTGCCTGCACCAACACACTAACCAAGGATAACCTCCGAGCCACAGTCGAGTCAGCATGCCGGACAGCCAAACAGTCCAGCCGGCTCGTAAAGACGCCCATCAGAATGGCGGGAAAGAGCGACCCCCACGCCAAATGGTCGGTCCAAGAAAAGCTACCTCTCGACGATGTCAGCGTCGAGGAACGCCTCTCCCTCCTCAGCGAGGTAGACAAACTTCTCACAACAACACCGATGAACATGAAACTTGTAGCCCGACAGTTGGACCTGGCCAGTGAGATGGAGGAGAAGATTTTTGCAAACTCTGAGGGCGCACTAGTCTACGGGACTGTGCCGAGAACCCGCTTTTTCTTCCTGCTTACCGGGGCCTCCGGGAAAGACACGATTCAACGCTGGAATACCCAAGGCGAAAGTGGAGGTTGGGAGGTTGTGAAACAATGGAACATTCCCCAGGTTACGGTCGACGAGGCGAAGACTATGGCCGACATACTGGAGAAGGGCCAGAAGCCGCCGGGAGGAGAGGTTGACATGGTTCTAGGCTCGGAGATAGTGGGAATTATCTGTCACGAATCCTGCGGCCACCCGCAGGAAGCGGACCGTATTCTGGGAAGAGAGGCCGCCCAGGCGGGAGAGTCATATTTGAAACCTGACATGATGGGTTTCCAGGTGGGCTCTGAACACGTTACGGTTGTCGACGACCCGACACTGCCCCATTCGTACGGGTACTACGAGTATGATGATGAGGGCGTTCCTGGCGAGGAGAGAGTTCTGATTGATCATGGAAAGATTGCCGGGTTTCTTCATAACAGAGAGACCGCGGCAGAATTCAAGACCCAGAGCAACGCTGCCTCCAGGGCAGTCGGGTTTGACCGTGAGCCGATCGTTCGAATGGCTAACACGTACATGAAGCCCGGGGGTCATGGCTTTGACGAGCTTCTCGAAGGCGTCCATCACGGAGTTTACATGAAGACTTTCATGGAGTGGAACATTGATGATAAGCGGTACAACGAGCGGTACGTGGGCCATGAATCCTATCTCATTGAGAATGGGGAATTGAAAGGGTATGTTCGCAACGCGGTTCTAGAGGTCACCACGCCCAAGCTGTATGGAAGTGTGGACGCGGTTGGGAAGAAGATGGGGTTCGGCGCTGGGACCTGTGGTAAGGGAGACCCGATGCAAGGAGCTCCAGTCTATGAGGGTGGGCCCTCGATTCGACTGAGGAAGATCAGGCTGGGAGGGGGGGCCTAAACATGCAGTCAATGGTGCAGACGGCCCAGTCTATTCTCAAAGAACTTCCAGGTGAAATCGTTCAGAGAGGAATGAAGGCCGGTGCTTCTGATGTAGTGGGACAGGTTGAGGTTGAAAAGCGGCGGATGGTCCGGTTCAGCAACAACACCATCACGGTGACAAACACTTGGGACGTGGTCAGCCCGGTCATCTATCTCGGCTTTGGAACCAGGAGCATTGCCAGCCG
>WNGK01000835.1_pt1 | contig 32204 bp, 23 predicted proteins | sample 5400601 | NCBI WGS metagenome assembly WNGK01 (sample SAMN13153376, study PRJNA577476) | soil metagenome | isolation source: 60 cm soil or saprolite under Garry oak tree replicate 1 | place: USA:California | collected 2016-06-15 | reverse complement strand
TTCCCAGGTCTCATCCGGTTCACCGTGGCTGCTCTCGTCTTTGCATTGAAAGCGGTCCCCATCCTTGCGACTAGCTCCCAACTGGCCGGGAAGACGCGCCGGGGCTGGACGGTAGAAGACGCGATTCCTTTTGACCCGCAACAGGCTACACGCCTCGACGTCGGCCAAGCGAGCCAGGAACGGCGTGCAGGCGTACCAGCGGTCGCCGAGAATGATGGGATGCAACCCACGAGCCACCAACAATGCCACGACTGCGTGCAGTTGGCGGGCGGCAACCTCAGTGGCCAGTTCCGTCGAACGCACCCGCGCTGTGTCCAGCACGAAGGTGCCTTGACCGGCTTGTTTGGGCAAGAGGACCACGTGACTCATGACCCACCCAGGGCTGGCAGCGTGCGTGTTCTTGGGCAAATTGGCAATGGGAACCAACGTCCGATCCTCGGCGGTCTCGGCCTCCGGGCGGTACAGGTTGCTGGTGTCCACCCCCAGAAAAACGATCTCACCTGCCTGGGGCAGTGGCGCGAAGTCCACAAAGACCTTGCGCAGTCGCTCGGCATCGATCTGGCCGTCTTCCAGAGCTTCGTACAAGCTGGCCCAGGTCCGCTCAAAAAACGGCGAGAACGACAATTCGGGGAAGCTGCTCGCTCCTGCTTCACTGGAGAGCGCATCCACCAGATTGAACAGGGCGTCTTTCGCGTTGCCAAAGCAGTTGTACATCTCGTGACGAAATTCTTTCAGTGTGTTAAGGTTCATGAAAGTAATGCTCCTGAGTTTGGTTCTTGTGGATACATTACTCCCCCTCAGCAATCCTTGTGAGGGGATTGCTGAGGTTAATTTAGTTTAAACGTCAATTCTTACGTAATCGCACAAAAAGGATCAAACTTAAGCATGCAGCTTCGACAGTACCAACAATCGATGCAGCCAGGGGAATTGCTAAAATGGCGTATTTGCTAGTGAGCAGTTTAAAGAGAAATAGAAGTAAAGCAATACGCGCTACTACAGTTACTATGTTCGTGAAAAGCGGCGTTCGGGCATCTTTCATGGCGTAGAAGCATGTCACGAGCAGCATACCTGCGGTGAGTCCTGGTAAACCAATGGCGTAACCGAACAGTGCCATTGAGGTGAGAGCAGATGAATGTGCATTGAATGCCCCGTGTTGGAAGAGGAGATGAATAGCTGGTTTTCCCAAGAAGTACAAGGCTAGCGCAGCGGGTATGCAGAGCAGAACGACTCCTCCAACGATCTTCAGGATCGTCTGACTCATACGCAGGTAACGACCATGCGTTGCCTGCATCGTTATTTGCGGGAGCAGTGATTGACTGACCGCCTGTGTCAGGAGCACCGAGGGTAGTCCAAAGAGCATCAAGGCATTGGCGATTGCGGGAATGCTGGACTTATCGGGAAGATAAGATGCAAATGCGGTATCGATAATGACGCCTACCGACGCAATACCTACAGCGAAAAGATTGGGGACAAGCAGGCCCATTACCTCGTACAATCCAGGGTGCTTCAGATTCCATATAAATGTATACTGAATCCCCTGTCTCACTAAAGCAGGGATCAGGATTCCTACCTGGCACATTGCAGATGCCAGCAGGCCAAAAGTTGGTCCGTAAATACCCACACCCGGTATGGCAAACGAGAACAGCAGACCTCCGATCAGCCCCACATCGTAGATTGCAATCGACAGTGCAGGCCGCAAGAATTGACGTCTGCTATTCAGAATGGCAGTAGCAACAGTACCAAGACCCAGGATCAGTGGATGCAAAAGCATGATACGCGTCAGCGTTGTAGTCAGAGCTCTTTCCGAAGGTGGTAACCCGGGTACGAGTAGTTTATTGACGAAAGCGGGTGCCAATATTTCGGCAAACAGGACCAGGGCAGTCAAGCTCACCAACAGCACATTGAAAACCAGGCTTGCAAGACGCCAAGCCTCCCTTTCACCGCGCTGTGTATCATAGCTCAAGAAGATGGGAATAAACGCGTGGATAAGCGCACCACCGGCGATCAGATTGAATAAGGTATCCGGCAGGCGAAATGCCGCGTAGTACGCAGTTGCTTCTGAACCGGTGCCGAAGAGGGCGTTAAATATCACCTGTCGTAGCACACCCAACATCTTCGAAGCAATATAGGCCATCGAGAATAAGAAGGCCCCCTCCGTGATGCTGAAGCGACGTAGTAAGATGTTGGAACCCAGACGAAAACTCGAGGGGCTGAAACGGAATGTCCTGCCTCCCCAGTGCTTACGACGACCAGAAGGGCCTTTCTCCGCAGCCGTCCTCGTAGTGGTTGCTGTTGATGGGTCAAAAGTTGCAACTGCCGATGTTGTCTTAGTCTCTGGAACTGCTGAATCGCGCGTAATAGCTCTTTCTCATTAATACATACGCTAAACCTCAAGGCACCTTCCCAGGCTCATTCCTTTCAAGCATAGCAGAAACAGATCCAGAGAGTGGTGCTGATCTGGTTAAGATTTGATTGCGAAAAGATCAAGATGGTTGATATTTCTCTTCAAACACAACAAACGTAGCGCGTTCAGTCGGTTGCCTCTTGCCTCGCATCAGAGATCAGACTCTTGCACAGATACCCCTCCAAGAGCTGGGGCCACGCAAGAGAGGGAAAAAGAAAGAATTTTCTTAGAATCTCAACCAGATCTCAACCAGATCTTAACCTACTCTCCCTGCCTCTCGCTCTAAATGTCTCTTATACTTTACAAGGAATTTTTAGTTTGAATAATAAGTTAACATAATGGGGCGTCATATGAAGAAGAATTATCGGCAACTATTTAGGGTTGGAGCGTTAATGTTTCTATTGCTAGTCTCGATTGTTAACTTTGCCAATATAGCAACAGGAAATCGATCGATTAACACGCATGCTGCTGGAAATGGTGACCCGGTTTATGGCCATGTATATTGGAAAGTAGATTATGAGACAGGAAATTTGAGCCAGTGGAATGCAATTAACACTGGAGGATCCTGGGGCAATAGCTCGATAAAAGTCGTTACAAATCCTGTACGACAAGGCAAATATGCAGCAAAGTTTACTCTTACAGGTGGGAATGGCGCTCATGTGCGTGCTGAAACCGAAGCAACTCAGGCACAAACTGGTGGATATGCAGGACAAGAATGGTATTATTCCTGGTCTATGTATGCTCCTTCAACCCCTAACAAACAGACAGGATGGGGGAGCTGGAATTTGGTAACACAATGGATGGACTTATTATATCAATGCTCGCCGCCCTTACAAATAGATATTACGCCTTTGAAGAATGGACTATGGTATACGTTAGACTCCCGTCTCTTCGATAACAAACGTGGATGCGCATCATTGGGTCCAAGTCATGATTGGAATTTGGGCCCGGTAGTGTATAACCGGTGGACTGACTTTACTGTTTATGTGAAATGGTCCTCAAATCCAAAAGTGGGTTTTGTACAAGTATGGATGAATGGAGTAAACGTTTTTCCCTTGACTCATGTGCGTACACTCGATACTAGTGGAGGGGTGTATATGCAACAGGACATCTATAGGCCAGGCGCGAAGTCAGGATCTAACATTCTTTATTTTGATGATTTAAAGCGTCATGATGCCTATAACCCAGGTGCCAATAGCACACCGACGCCCTCACCAACTTCTTAATAAACCCATCAAAATAGCACCAACGCATTCACTTACTCCAACACCTATTGTACTCCTATTCTGAACTGGGAGTGTAGATGGCAAAAGCCCTTTGCTGGGAGCGTGAGGGCCGCGCATCTGGGGGATGCAAGAGTGGGTCCCTCGCTTCTTGTGTATCTTGCGGACCTGCTGCCCACAAATAGGGTTTTGAGTGGATGTCAGACTTCTATTCCATTGGCCAATGGAATAGAAGTCTGACATGCTAGTATTGGGGTGCAGATTATCTTTATAAAGATAATCTGCTATATAAAAATCCTCTAAGAAAAGAGCCTCTTTTCTAATTTCTTAGGGCACTGGTTGCCTGCTTCTCTTGTAACTCCAGCGCCTCATGTACGGCAGTAAGAATTCTCACAACCTCAACACCAACGCCTCCATGGGCGCGAGGCTGTACGCCTGTCAGAATGGCATTGACGAAATCTTGGCATTCCAGGTGTAGCGGCTCAATCCAATCAATATGGGGAATACTGATCGCGCCATAGCGATAAGAAACAACGGGGTCCGCATTCACATCTGCTCCTTTATTGTAGATTTTGAGCATTTCTGCTGGATTGGTATCGTCATAGACCGCCATCCGCTCATCCCCAATTACCGTAACTCGACGAATTTTACAAGGGTGAAGCCAACTGACGTGTATATGAGCCGTCATACCGTTGGCAAAACCGAGGTCAAGATGTGCGATATCGTGGATGTGTGGTAGAAGGTGAGCATGCGCCTGTACTTTGATTTGATTCGGCTTTTTGCCAAGTACGTAGAGCAGGATCGATATATCATGAGGAGCGAGATCCCAGATCACATCAATGTCACTACGAAACAAGCCTAAATTAACCCGCTCGGTTTCTACACAAAAGATGTTGCCCAGGTCACCATTTTGAATCATTTTACGCAACTCGTTGACAGCGGGGCTGTACTCAAAGGTGTGGCCAACCATCAAAATACATTGCCGTTGCTCTGCCAGAGCAACTAGTTCTTCAGCTTCGGCAATGTTAGCCGTAAGGGGCTTCTCAACAAGTACATGTTTGCCGTGTAACAATGCCTCTTTTGCCAATTGATAGTGGGTTCGCACAGGAGTGGCGATCACCACTCCATCAACATCTGAACGAAAGACATCTTCCGCCCGTGTCGACGTTTGTAATCCCGGCTGTGAAACGCTCAAAGATGCCAGCCGATGCACATCTGTGTCTGCTACTATTCTTACTGCTGAATGTGCTATAGTTGAAAGGTTCCGCGTAATCTTCGGTCCCCAATATCCCCAGCCGATCACTCCAAAACTTAGGTCGGTCATTATATTCCCCCTAACATAATTTTTAAGGTAACTATTCAGGTCATTTGTCTTTTGTGCCGCCTCTGGCGGCTAAGAGAAGGCGTATAGCGGAGACCCGCTATTTGCATCCCGCCAAGGGGGATTTGAAGGCCCCTTGGATCCTCTTTAGCCTCTTATTAGCCACTTATATGTACACTCGAGACCTTTAGTGTGATACTTTTCTTCACTGCATTGACAACCCTCTGTATCTGCTCAGTTGTCAACTCTGGGTACATGGGTAACGAGACGACACGTTCTGCCACATCTTCTGTCACAGGCAACATGCCTCGCGTATAGCCATACCTAGCGCAAGCTGGTTGCAGATGGATGGGAATCGGATAGTGGATACTAGTGGCTATGCCTTCTTGCTCAAGGAGTGTACGGAACCGATCGCGTTCCCGTACTCGCACGACATATACATAATAGACATGGCTTACCCCCGGTTGTACGATCGGTACTGCCTCGACTATTCCTTGCAATTGCTCCGAATAGACATGCGCATGCGCCTGCCGGGATGCATTCCACTGCTCTAGATAGCCTAGTTTTATCCGAAGGACGGCTGCTTGTAACTCATCTAAACGTGCATTGACGCCTAATACCTCATGTTGATAGCGTACGAGCGATCCGTGATCGCGTAAAATGCGTAGCGATTCGGCTAGAACAGGATCGTTGGTCACACAGATACCTGCTTCACCATAGGCTCCCAGATTCTTGCTGTAATAGAGACTAAAACAACCAATATCTCCAAAACTGCCAACTCGTTGTCCCTCATACGTTGCCCCATGAGCCTGAGAAGCATCCTCAATCACTCGCAGTCCGTGTGTACGCGCAAACTGCAACACTGGTTGCATTTCGACAGAATGGCCATAAAGATGAACGGGAATAATGGCACGTGTTTGGGAAGTCAGAGCGCTTTCTAGCTGCCGATAGTCCATCATATAGGTATCAGGATCAATATCGACAAAGACTGGCGTTGCACCTACCAGAGCAATAGCCTCAACTGTGGCAATAAAAGAGTTAGCCACAGTGATGACTTCATCGCCTGGTCCGACCTCGCAGGCACGTAGAGCGAGTACGAGCGCATCGGTACCAGAGGAAAGACCTATCCCATACTTACATCCGCAGTAGGTGGCGAATTCGTTTTCAAATGCCCGCGAGTGCGGACCGAGAAAAAGCTGCATATGGTCAAGTACCTCTTCGAAAGCTGCCAGAACCTCGTGTTTGATTGTCTGATATTGAGCTTGTAAGCCAACTAAAGGTATTTGCATGTGTAAATCTTGCTCCTAACAGTTAAACTAGATTATGTAATATTGACTCATCAATCACAACGTCTCAAAACTTCAATCATAACATCTAAAATGTTCATGGATACGAAAAAGCCATACACAATTATGATTTCATAACCAATTTGCAGGTTTATTAACCAAATCAACATTGAAATTCCACCAACATATATTCAATGTCAGATTAAAATAAAATGAGTAATCTGAACAAATCACTCATTCTGTTGGATTCTGTCAGTAAAGGCTGAATATCATAATTTGGGGGGAAATGCATGAGTCTATCTTTAGACGCACCGAAATCAACTAGCGCTCATTCACTTACCGACTATGATGTTGTAATTGTTGGAGCCGGTCCGTATGGTCTTTCAATCGCAGCCCACTTGTTAGAACGTGGGATTAATGTAGCAGTCTATGGCCGACCTTTAAGTTTTTGGCGTGAGAATATGCCAAGAGATATGTTACTTCGCTCATATTGGTGGGCGAGTAATCTCTCTGATCCTCACAAACAATATGGTTTGGCGCAATACTTTCAAGAAAAAGGCATGGAAGCATATGATCCTCTTGCATCTAAGACTTTCATTGCATATGGTCTCTGGTTCCAAAAGCAACTGGTTCCCAATATCGATGAGACTTTTATAAAGACGATCGAGTTGAAAGGGGACAAATTCATCTTAATGCTTACACATGGTCGTGTGATTCGAAGTTCTGCTGTTGTGATGGCCCCTGGGTTGGGCTACTACACCTACCGACCGCCAGAGTACGACCATCTGGAGTCTGAATTAGTAACACATACAGCCGAGCATCAGTTGTTTGACCGTTTCGTCGGTAAACAGGTAATTATTATAGGTGGAGGACAAAGTGCATTAGAGACAGCCGCCTTAGCACATGAGAGCGGCGCTCATGTACAATTGGTGAGCCGAAGTCCCCTCACCTGGATAAAGGGATCTGGTTCATTCCCGGAGCATCGTCCGCTCATGGAGCGGCTTCGTAATCCAAAAGCAGGCATTTCTCCTGGCTGGTTTAACTGGAGGCTAGAACATTTTCCTTATCTTTTCCAACGGCTCCCTCGATCTAGAAAAGATAAACTGCTACATGGCCCTGGTCGCAATGGCCCAATAGGGGCGGCATGGCTGAAGCCGCGGATCGAAGGTCAGGTTATCCTACATGAGTTGCAGCATGTACAGGAGGCAAGGGAATTGGATGATGGGGTGATACTGTCGCTGTCAAACCATATGAAGTTGAAAGCTGATCACGTTATATTGGGAACGGGGTATCACTTAGATATTCGTAAATTGCCCATGCTGGATCCACAGTTATTAACAAAAGTGCAGACGTATCAGAATGCTCCCATATTGAACAAGGGGTTCGAAAGCAGCGTGCCAAAACTCTACTTTGTAGGATACTCCTCACTGCTGAGCTTCGGACCACTCTACCGCTTTGTAGTCGGTACCGACGCGGCTGCAAAACGAGTGGCTGATTCGGTAGCAAAACAGGTAGGACATAAGATGTCTCAGAAGGTGTTAAGGGTAAGTCGATAGTAAGGAGACAGGCTCTGAAAAAGCAACTTCTTTTCTTTGCCATATGCTATTATACCGGCGTGTTGAAACTTATGGTCTGGTGGAGACAGCTCTTGGGACGGCACTTAATTATTCTCAATTACCATCGTGCGTCAGGGGATTTATACCGTCATCTGCTCTACCTGCGTCGAAATTATCGCATCATGCATCTAGAGGAGGCTCTAGAGGAGCTATACGCATCGAATAAAGCAGCTGTGCAGAAACGCGATCGGCGAACTCCATTGGTATTGACCTTTGATGACGGATTCAGTGATCTTTATACAGAAGCTTTTCCAATAGTGAGTAAGCTACAAGTTCCTATCACTGTATTTATTATTCCTGGCTATATCGACAGTGGTAACTGTTTCTGGTGGCTTATAGGTAGCCACTTCGTAGAACATGCACGCGCGGGCAAAATAACAATTGAGAGCCGTACTTATCAACTGAACAGACAGGAGGAGCGGAAAGCACTTGCGCATGTGATCTATCTGCATGCACGGAATGCCAGGTCAGTTGCAGAGCGTGAAGAATTCCTGGGAATGGTTCGTGAAGAGTTGATGGTGCCATCTTCGATTCTCCGCGACAAGGGGGTCGTCTTGAACTGGGCTGAAATCCGTGAGATGGCTGCAAGCGGATGGGTTTCATTTGGTGGACATACGATGCATCATCCTGTGCTCAGCTATCTAAATGACCCAGGTGAAGTGCAACATCAGGTAATCGAATGCTCTGCCATCATGGAACAGCAATTGGGCCAGCACGTTCGTATATTTGCTTATCCTATTGGAAAGGCTGAGCACATCAATGAGGTAGCTGTAGAAGCAGTGCGGTCGGCAGGATACGATTGGGCTGTAACAACCATCTATGGTTTCAATACCCCGAAAAGCAATCCGCTCCAACTTCGCCGTATTGAGATTGACATGGAACGCCACTGGTTGTTGTTAGCAGCGGATGTAGCAGGCTTAAGGAAACCCCTCGTGCCGGTGTTCTCCTATGCAAGCAATTTGCTATCAGCCAGCAGAAGATTCGTACATTTACGTCCTAGATTATCACAGCTAAAACGGCAGTCGTTTTGAGGTAAAGCATAATGCAAGATTTTCTTCTGGAGGAATCACACGATACCAATCTGCAGCCAAAGTTGAGGAAAAGCAAGTTTGCAAATAACTCCTTATTACCTGAAACACCTCAACAAGCGTTCGATGCACTGGTGCTTGAAGCAAATCTGCGACAATCGTTAGTGACGGTCCGCTCACTTGGTAGACACGGATTGAATGTGGCTGCTCTTGAAACATTTGATAGAGTTCCTGCCTTTTCATCACGATGGTGTCAGAGAGCATTCGTCTGTCCAACAGACGGAAGTTCGGAAGCATTTCTCAACTATCTAGAGCAGATTCTCGATCGCACCAGGGTGAAGGTCCTCATCACTTCGTCGGATTCCACTGCGGCATTGCTATGCATGTATCGTGAGCGCCTTGAGCGACGTGCAAGTATTGCGCTGGCCAGGGAGCCCGCTCTGGGCATAGCATTGAATAAAGAGCAGACACTGGAAATTGCCAGGCGACTAGGTTTGGGCATTCCAAGAAGTATGCATGTCAAGACCTTGGATGAGGTCGAGGCTGCAATACAGTATGTTGGATTGCCAGCCGTCGTCAAACCTGTGCAATCGTGGGTATGGAGCGAAGGACAGAGCATTAAACTGAGTTGTATGCTGGTAACAACGCTCGATGAAGCACGATACGCAGTTGAAGAATTGACCTGTCAAGGTCAAGGAGTAGCAATACTCTTTCAGCAGTATCTTTCAGGCAGAAGAGAGGCAGTGAGCTTTTTGTATGCTCAAGGTCAATTCTATGCACGCTTCGCTCAGTGGGCCAGGCGGACGGTACCTCAATTAGGTGGTACATCGGTATTACGTCAGAGTATTGCAATTCCTCCGGATATAGATGACCAAGCGGAACGATTAGTGCGTGAAATAGAGTTGGAGGGCTACTCCGAAGTAGAATTTCGGCGGGACAGCGATGGAAATCCCTACTTGATGGAAATTAATCCACGCCTCTCAGCCTCGGTTGAGATTGCGGTACGAGCTGGGGTTGATTTTCCCTACCTTCTCTATCAATGGGCGAATGGTGATCAGCTCACACCACTGACAGGTTATCGTGTTGGTAAATGGATGCGACATCTCGGTGGTGACATCGCGACAACGCTTGAGGCCGTACAGAACTCTGGCAGGCCAGGAATGCCATCACCAACCAGGGCTTCATTTGATTTCTTCGTCTCATGCTTCACTCCAATAAGGTATGACTACCTTGATTTGAGAGACCCTCTTCCTGCTTCGGTGGCAACGGTCGAATCTGCGCGTTATTGGGGGGGGAGAATAGGAAAGTGGCTAGTGAAGCAATCTCGGGCTTTGCGATAAAAATACACCTAAAAAGGAACACGCAAAACCGGATAGAAGACACCATGCCGAGTGTTGTGTAAAGACCCTGGTTGACTGACAAATTGAATGTGCCTGAAAAAGGGAGAAGAGTGCTCAGCAAAAGGATGACGAATCCGCCCGGGCCCAAACTCATGAAGGTTGTACCTCGCTCAATCGTGGCGTGTTTCGCAAAGGCTGATGGAGGGTGGCCACGAGTGCCAGGATGAATTGCGGGACGAAGAGTAACAGAACGGTGAGAACAGGACCAATTGCCTGGAGGAGCACACCTGTGAGCAACAACCCAACAGATTGGCAGCCGAACAAGACGACGCGGTAGAGACTGTTCACCCGGCCCTGCAACTTGTCTGGGATCGAGGCTAATCGGAAGCCGTATTGTACCGAGGAGTGGATTGGAACGACGATGAAGGCAGATGCCACGATCAAACCTAAAACAACTGGATTGGGCGCGAAGGCGAAGGGCAACCACGTCAAGGCTAGGAGCCAGCTTGCGATGATCATGAGTTGCCCGACGCGGAACCTCTTAGCGAGTGGACCGGCGATGAGCGCGCCAAGAATGCTGCCGATGCCGCCACTTGCCAGGATGAGGCCGGTTGTAAGCTTGGATGCATGGTGTTGTTGGACAAGGACGAGCACGATCAATACATACCCAGCGCCACAGAGGTCGAGTCCACTTACCAGCACCGCCAGAAAGCGAATAACAGTGTGATGCCACAGCCAGTGCATGCCATCCAGGATCTCTGTCCAGAAGCGCACGATGAATCGACCTCCTACACCAGACGCGGCGGTTCGCTCTTGTTGAAACTGCGTTTTGATTAAGAGCAATGAGCAGACCGAAACGACATACGACACGGCGTCAGCCAGAAATGGCATGGTGTTGCTAATGGAATAGAGGATGCCACTGAAGGATGGTCCGAGTAGTCCGGAGACGGAGTACACGAACTCATTCTGCGCAGTAGCACCAGAAAGTTGTTCCTGCGACACGACGCGTGGCAGAGCCGCCGCTTCGGCCAGACCGAAAAAGATGAAAAGCGTGCCCTCGATGAATGAGACGAGGTAGAGTTGCACGGCTGTAAGCAATCCGAAAGCGAACGCAATTGGAATACTCCCCAGGGCAAGGGCGCGTCCTGTATCGCAGAGAATCATGACCCGCTTGCGATTCCAGCGGTCAATCAACGCTCCAGCGGGAAGGCCAAAGAGGATGTAAGGCAGCGTGCGCATGGCGGCGATCAGACCCGCTTGCGCAGGGGAGCCGGTGACCGCCAAAATCACCCATGGAAAAGCGATCAACGAGACCTGCGATCCGATTGCTGAGACGATCTGCCCACTCCACAGCAGCAAGAAGTCGCGATTGTGCCATAATGAGGCGGGTCGAGCAGGTGCTGTGCCCATATTTGGCATTGCCTTTCCCCCTAGACAGAGAATCTGTCTTGTTTCCATGAGCAAAAGTGCCTTGAATGGGTTTCTGCTTCCTTCAGCAAAATCGGCACAAAACCCTCTCCGGGCCTGTAATTCGGCGATTGATATGGGCCCCTCTTAGGAATCTATACACCGGTTTGAGGACTTTTATTCCTTTTGCTGAGCACTCTTCCCCTTTTTCAGGCACATTCAATTTGTCAGTCAACCAAGTAAAGATCAGCAATAAACAAGCAACCAGAGGTGTGAGGCTGGTAACCGCTGCCCACAAGATCTGAGAGAAGAGAAAAAGAGGTGCCAAGTCTACCACAGATGTGAAGAAAAAGATGGGAAAGGGTTCTTGTTACACAGGATCATTTGCAATGGCAACCTTCCCCTGACCCAGCCGTTTGGGCTGGCGATTTTGATCCGCTAGCGATCCTCATGCATCTCTTAGGAGACCGGTATCCTGGGCAAGTGGATATCCTGCATTACCGCCCAGACGATGGTCAAGCAACTGGTTTCCGTCGTGAAAGCGTCAATCTGATCAGTCCGCTGCCGAACGTTGCTAAAGAAGCTTTCAATGGCATTGGTACTTCGGATGTACCGATGCATCACCGGCGGAAAAGCATAAAAGGTTAAAAGATGCTCTTCATCTTCGACCAGGCTGCGGATAGCTTCAGGATAGCGCTTCTGGTATTTGGCTTGAAAGGCCGTCAGATTGAGCAGCGCATCCTCTTTCTTCTCCTGCTTGAAGATCCCAGCTAATTCTGCGCTGACCTCTTTGCGCTCGCGATGGGGAATGGCGTTCAGCATATTGCGTTGTTTATGCACGACACAGCGTTGGCGCGGCGTCGCGGTAAAGAGAGCGGAGACGGCGGCAAGCAGGCCTTCATGCCCATCGGTGACGATCAGATCCACCTGAGTGGCCCCACGGCGGCGCAAATCTTGTAAGAGACAACTCCACCTATCTTTGTCTTCCTCCGCACACGCTCGTAGTGCTAGCACGTCTTTGTTCCCCTCCAGGTCGACACCGAGCGCGGTTAAAATGATGGTCGAGTCGGTTTGTACTCCATGCCGAACGGTAAAATGGACACCATCGAGGTAGACAATGCGATAGTGGGGGAGCAGTGGGCGCTCTCGCCAGGCTTCAAATTGCTCAGTCAAGGTTTGATTGAGACGACTGACCGCGCTAGCGCTGGGGGCGACTCCCATCAGCGTTTGGGTCACTTCTCCCACTTTTTGCGTACTGACCCCTGCCACAAACATCTGCGTTATCCCATCGGCCACCTGCGGTTCATAGCGACTGTAGCGATCAAAGACCTGGGTATGGAAGTGCCCTTCTCGATCTCGGGGGACCTCAAGATCTTCGATGGGACCGGATGAGGTCGCCAGATCGCGAGTGTAGGTGCCATTGCGGTATCCTTTCCGCTCAGGAGTATACTCTCCCCAGGCGGCTCCCAGGAACTGCTTCAGTTCCTCGCGCATGACTTCTTCGATCACCACTCGCACCGCATCCCGCGTCAACGCGCGCAAATGCTCATGGAACATCTGCTGTTCTGGCAATGGTGGGGATGCTTGTTCCAACGCTAAGGGGTCCGTGTTGGATGTGGTACTCTTTTTCTTGGGTACAGGCATATTCGTTCCCTCCTGTTTGAAATGGAATGTTTTGGGTAAAAGGGACAAGTTATGCCTGTATTATCTCTTCAATTTCTCTTCTTTGGGAACCCTCTACTCTTTACACACAATACAGGATGGTGTCGGATAGAAAACTTATGCGGTCACTTGCTCTCAATCTATTCCGGCCAAAAGAGTACCGAGATCAGACCAATAAGTAGCTCGTTGTAGATCTCGCCTAAACTTTTCAGGGCTATGTTGCTTCTCAATGTAGTTTCTGGCAGATCGTCCCATATTATAACGCAATTCTGCACTATTGATGAGCTTTTCAAGCGCAACGGCCGTCTTCTCTGCATTACCCGCATCAACTGCAATGCCACGTTCCTGGGCGAGGAGATGTGCATTCGACATAGGCTGTTTGGAAGCAATAACTGCACATCCAGAAGCCATTGCTTCTAAGACAGCCATAGGAAAACAGGCTCCTCGCGTACTGGTGTACAGAAATATATCGCTCATGCTTAGTAGCTCGATAGCAGCGTCATGGGAAAGATTTCCCCATAACTGACACACTTGATTTAATCCTCGCCGCTGAATTTCTTCTTCCATGTACTGACGGAGTGGTCCATCACCTGCTACAATGATACGGACGCGAGTATATAGCGTAGGGTCCAATCTAGCCAGTGATTGACTCAAGCTCTCCATAGCGACCTCTAAACCTTTTTCAGGTGCCAATCGGCACGCTATAGCAATCACGATGCTATCTCCATCAAGACCTTTTTGCTCACGCATCCTCGATCTCACTGTCGCCTCCGGTATGATATGATGTTGGGTGTCAATCATGCTATTGAAACGAGTGATTCGACTTGAGTACACTCCCAATTTCTCACATATTTCCTCTACACCATCACCTACAATACCGGGAACAAGGAAATGATCGACAAAACGTCCTGAGATGCGTGCTATCTGATAGAGAGTTGGCCAATACAATTCAAGCATGAGTCCAGCACAGAGGCGAAAAGACCAGGATCTGGTTGCAAGAGCACGCCTGTGCTCCTCACGATAGATAGGGCTTTTGAGCAACGTCAAATTGGCATGGTCGATACACACGACACGCATGCCCGCTAACTTTGCTGCCAAGCCAGAGAAAGCAGCAGTAAAGACACCATCTTGTGGCAAGATAACATGGTATCCAGCACCGTGATGCACTAGCGAAAGAAGTTTCAGGCATCCCTGCAAAACATATACCCAAACAGTAGGGAAATGCCAGGGATCCATTCTTGCATTCCCGAATTGTTGAATATCAAAGTTGTCTGAATCAGGACCTATATGCCGTGTCAAATACTTGATCTGCCAAATATCTGAAGTGACTTCAGCCACTCCCCCCAAAACAGTAAATGTGCCGCCAGTTACTGGAAAAGCGTTAATAGGAATACTGACGCGTAGAGGGGGTGAAGCAGGCAACCTGGGGATGAACACCTTTCGGAACGCTCTCAGGAGCGCCTGACCACAACCAGCAAGGCTCTGAGCAATCGAGTAATGCGAGTAAGAGCCAAAGTGTCGTTGATAGCCTTTCCAGCGTGAAGCTATTTCCGAACAATGTTCACAGCTAGAAACAATGGCAAGCGCCTCAAGTAACGAAGTCTGTAAGGCGAGATGCTGAGGGGATGCCAGATGCCGCCGAAGCAGATCGGCGTGTGCCCAGTAGCCGGTATCGTATTCCTCAAGCAGGCGATGCATCGTTGCATGACTACACTGGATTACTGTTCTGACCTGGCTATCAGCTGTACATTCAATGTAGTCATAGAGACCAAAGAGCGCCCACACGAAGCCGCTAAGGGAGTGCGAAGCAGGATATACAGCGACTTCCTCAAAAAAGATACCATCAGGACTGATAGGTGTACTGACGCCACCATCAAGAATGTCAAGCTCAAATGTACGAGTGACTCGATGCATCGCCTCCAGGTATCTTTCTTCATCGGTGAGCTGATACGCGCGTGTTAATACGGATATACCACTTCCTTGGGCCAGCGCGGATAACCAGGGACCACCATTAAAAACGTCCCAATGAGGAAAAGAGATAGGCCAACCTCCGACGTCATCTCCGATGCGAACCTCATTTTCCGTAAGCCAATTTGCCTGGGCCAGGAATGTACTTCTATAGGCTTCATTTTGAGTAGCAAGATATCGATTCCAGTTGGCCAGAGCATACTGTGCAATTGTAGTTGGATGATATCCAACCGGATCTATTTGATGAGGTACTCCTCCAGGATCAAAGGTACAATTCTGTACGATTAAGAACTGCGACATGTCAAAGTGATAAGCCGGGATATCACATGCATTCTTCTCACGAATATTCATAGACATATATACTACTCCAAACCTGATATCTCATTTGCTCTATCGCTCTTCACTCGCATAGTTCCATCATCCAACTTTGTTGAGCACAGGGGACGAAACAGCACCAAAGTCAAACAGAAGGCAAAAAATATGGCCAGCATACTTTTTACGAAGATTATCACGAGGAAAAGAGTTTTAACATTGAGAACGGGTTGATGAATGGTTGCGATTCGGTTGAGATACGACCATTTAACACTTTGCAACCGATTGCAGCAAGTCTTACCATCACAAAGGCTCGCTATCGAGAGTTTGTGAACCGTAGACTTTCTTTGAAAGAGAACGTCTCTTTAACTACTATTACTTTGTTAGTTTCGTCGAGGACGAAACTAACAAAGTAATAGTAACGAAGAATGCGAGCCTTGGAATAGTACTTCTCCGTCATGCCCTACCCTCTTGCATGCTCAGCTTCGTTTTGTACATTAAGGAAAACAGGTCCGAATTAATCGTGAGCTAAGTACATGTTGCAAACCGCACTCAAAAAACTCGTTTTAGTTCTCTTGTCAGCTGTTATACTCACCTTCTCTTTTTTCATGGGACATGGATCATTGGATGCAGGACAAATTAGTGGTTTCAAGGTGATGGAAAATAAAATCTATGATCCTACGGGGCATATTTTTATTGTAAAGGGTGTAACAGCGGTATGGGGGAGGTTCGATGGATCAGCATACGGTGTTGGTATGATTAATTATAAAAATGCGCAGCGTGATTTAGATAGCATCAAACGTTTGGGAGTGAATTTTATTCGATTGTTTGTTTCGGCCTATTTTGCTGATCTTCCATCTACCGATCCCCACTATCTTCCTGATTACATGCAAGAGTTAGATAACGTGGTAAATTGGACCACACAGCGAGGGATGGTTATCGAACTTGCTAACTCTTTAACTGATGATTTTTCTACCTCTCTGCAGTTTGTTGGCTCTTTAGCAGCTCGTTACAAAAACAATTCCTATGTGTGGATAGAGCCAATGAATGAACCAAATTGCGAGAGTGGAGATCATGTGAGGTGTTCCGATTGGAAGTTCTGGCAATTTCAGCACCTTGAGTATGTACGAGCTATTCGGGAAGCAGGCAACACAGCCCCAATAGTAGTTAATACTATTTATCACTCTTCAGATTTACGACAAATAGGCACGTATGTACTTAACGATAGTAACATTGTGTATGGGGTACATCGTTATGCCAATGAGAGCGTAACCTTTACGCTTCAAGAGCAGAGACTCTCCGATCAACGTTGGGCAGGCTTCTCTTCGATGTTTCCCGTCATCGTAGATGAAGTGGGCATTTATGATGGTAGAGGCACTTATCATCCTGAATGGAACCTGGGGTTTCTTGATTACATCGCTAATTGGGTAAATACAAGGCAGGGAGCAGGAGCTGTTGCCTACAATTGGTACACGGATGAAGACAATTCGATGACAGGTGACTGGCGACACAAAGATAGTAACGATGTACTTACGGTATGGGGCAATATGTACAGTGAAAGGTATCTCCAGAAGGTTGGATGAGATCAACGAGTTTATTGATACTTGAGATAATCATCAAAAGATACCTGGAGGAATGTAAATGCGATCACGATTGAATAACACTATTATCTTCCTTGCAGTGCTCGGAATTTCAGCAGCAGCGGTATTGGTTGGCTCGAATTTTTTCCTTTCCAGGAAGAGTAATGTCGATCAGACACTTCCATTGCCAACAGCTACTGTTTCACGTAACGTTATTGAACGTGAGAATGCCTTACAGGGAACAATAGGTTGGAAAATTCCACCTGGAAGTGCAGCTACTACACAAATCCAGGCATATGCTAGTGCAACATCAGTATCACCTGGAAAACCCCTAACTTTTTATGTTAGCACCCAGGTAAATGGCTCTCTTTATTCGCTTGGTATCTATCGTCTTGGCTGGTATGGAGGAACAGGTGGACGGCTGAAGTTTTTACTTTCGAATCAAGTTGGACGTGCACAAGGATTCTACGATGCACAGGCACACCTCCTGGTTAACTGTAAATCCTGTCTTGTTAATTCAAATGTAGGGCTCGTTGAAGCCAACTGGGAGCCATCTTATACCCTCACTGTGCCCTCTGATTGGGTTACAGGGGTCTACCTGGCGAAGTTCGCAGATGCTAGCGGATTACAAACCTATGTACCGTTCGATGTTCTGGGCAATGATCATTCTACATATGTTGTTGTCACAGCAGACACAACATATGAGGCGTATAATTCGTGGGGAGGTCTTAGCCTTTATGAAGCTGATAGCGGCATGTACGCAGAGAACAACCATTTGCCTAGAGGTAGTAAAGTGTCATTTGATCGACCTTACACAGAGGAGTTCGGTTCGGGGCATGTTTTAGTTTTTGATGCCGACGCTATCTTTTGGATGGAACGTCAGGGCTATAATTTATCCTATATAAGCAGTGTAGATCTTCACGAACGGCCCCAGCAATTATTGCAACACACTGTCTTTCTCTCTATCGACCATGATGAATATTGGACAAAGGAAATGCGTGATGGTGTCGAGTATGCTCGCGATCAAGGTGTAAGTCTGGGATTTCTTGGAGCGAATATTGCTTATTGGCAGATGCGCTTCGAAACAAATAGTAAGGGAATTCCAGACCGCACAATTGTTTGTTACAAGGCGCAGACAGATCACAACGATCTTACGCGAGATCCTCTCTATGGTAAAGATAACTCTCGTGTGACATCTCAATGGCGTGATCCTGTAATCAATCGTCCAGAAAATGCTTTGATTGGCGTCATGTTCTCTGGACTCAATGATCAATCAAGCTTTCCCTGGCAGTTGAGCCCTCAGGTAGCCTCTCCACTCCTGAATGGAACTGGACTACAACCAGGACACTCGTACGGATGCAGCCTTGTAGGCTATGAATGGGATCGTATTTATAATAACGGTGCTACACCTGAGGGACTTCAAGTCATTGGTACATCACGTACAATAAATGACAAGCATCAGACTGATGTTAGCAACACCACTTATTACTTTGCAAAGTCTGGAGCACTTGTCTTTGCCGCTGGTTCTATCTACTGGACTGCGGCACTTGATAGCTATCGTTTATTTCAAGATGAGTTGTGTTCCAATCAAGACCTTATCGTACCTGGCATCCAAAAAATGATGACAAACGTGATGGAAGCTCTGGTAACTCATCATCTCACATCTTGAGGAACTTGTTTCGATATATTCGCTTTTTTTGAATTCAGCAACAAGGCTTGTGCAGCCACTGGGACCTGAAAAATATTTTCAGCTATTTCAGGTATCTCGTTTTGCCTGCACTCTTCCCTATATCCTGATAGAGTTGAATAAGTTTAGATGATTCTTGCTCCCAGCAAAGGCTATTCTGAGCAGCCTTCAATGCATTGTAGTGCATGTCCGCAAGAGCCGCACGATCTGATAACATCGTATTGATGGCCGCTGCTATGTTCCGCGGTTCTAATGAAGAGACAATATGCCCTACTTCGTAAGTTCTCACTACTTCTGTTATAGCTTCAAGCTCCGATGTAAGTACAGGAAGTCCTGCCATGAGATACTCAAAGAGCTTGTTCGGCAGCATCATCTGCACATTTTTTGAGTAATCGGGAGCATAGACAGTCAGGCCAATATCTGCCGAGGCCGTCCAGTTCAGCAATTCTGCATAGGGAACAGGCGGAACGATTTTGACGCGATCGCCTACTCCTTCGCTTGCAATAAGGGCTTCAAGTTGTGCCTGCGTTCCTACTCTATCTTCGCCCATCATCACGATAACAATGTCTTGTTCCAGGAATGGTGCTGCCCTAATCAATGTATCGAGGCTTCGATCAGGCTGTAAATATCCCTGGTAGAGAGCAATGCGTATGTGAGAATCCAGGCCAAGATATTGCCGTATTCGATCACTTTTTGATACCACTTGATAAGGAGGCATGTTGCGAATGAGTGTTACATTCTGGCAATGATAGTAATTGCGGAACTCTTCAACAATAGGTGGTGAGACAGTGATGATTCCAGCGCAGTCAGGTACTATTACATTGAGCAAGGGTGATAAAAGCGCTCGAAGAAAGAAGCGGCTCTTACTCAAATTGGCAACAGTGTGGGTAGCCAGGGGGAGTTCATAGGCATCATAAATACAAGGCTTTCGATGAAGTTTTGCTGCGATGTAACATGCTGGTAAAGCTGGCAGATCGAGTGCGTGATAAACATCGGCCGGGGTTTGTATCAGCCGAAAAAGGCCGCGTAGAAACATAAAGGCGGACCAGAAGAAAGCCCATTTTTTGAAATGTGTAGCAAAAAAAGCATCGGGCACGCTAACATGTTTCATTTCAACATCTCCAATTAGCTCTTTGGAGGTGTGTACATCGTGACCTCTTACGTCAACAAAAGAAACGCTACACCCTGCTTCTGCAAGCGTCATAGCATTACGCAAGCCACGTACATCAGCTTGTGCGGATTTTAGAACATGCATACAGATCTTTGTTCCTGCTAGAACTGCATCCTGACTTCCCTCAACTAACATTTGCTTTCTTGAGATAGTTGTCATGAAAGCCCTTCCCCCGTTCCTTGTTCTGCACTCCTAAAATCCTGCTATAGAGTTCAAGTAAGTGCTCTTTTTCCTTTTCCCAATTTAAATAGTTCTTAGCCGCTTCCAGACCATTGCGACGCATGCGCATGAGAGCAGCATTGTCTTCTAGCATCTTATTGATGGCTTTACTTATATTCTCTGGATCAAGTGAATCCATTAATCGCCCAACATCGTAGGTTGAAATAAACTCGGACACAGCATCACTTGGTGAGGCCACTATAGGTAGACCTGCCATCAAATATTCGAAGAGTTTGTTTGGCAGCATTACATTCCCCGCTTTTCCATAGTCAGGTGAAACAAGGGTCAAACCGATATCGGCAGAGGCTGTCCAATCGAGCAGTTCTGCATACGGGACAGCTGGAATAATTTTGACACGATCGGCAACCTTATTTTCAGCTATCAAGGCCTCAAGCTGTGCTTTGATACCACTCTGATCCCTACCCATTATGACAATCACGATATTGGAATCCAATAATGGAGCCGCCTGAACAAGCCAATTTAACCCACGATTAGATTGCAAATACCCTTGAAAGAGAGCAATACGTACTTCTTGATACAACCCGAGATATTGCCGCAAGCGGTCACTCCTCTGAACTTCTCGATAGGAAGGAAAATTACGAACGAGTGTAACATCCGGTACATGATACTCCTGGCGAATTGCTCCTGCCGTGGGGGCAGAAGTCGCAATAATGCCCTTACAGTAAGGTAGTGCTGCGGCGAAGATGCGTTTGGCCAGCGCAGTTAGTCGATGCCAGCGTGTAAAGTTGGGATTGTTTTCGAGCGGCAATTCGTGGGCATCGAAAATGAGCGGTTTGCGGCGTAACCGAGCTACGAAATAACATGCAGCTAATGCATTTTCATCGTGTGCATGATAGATATCAGCGGGCGTTCGCAACATTACCATGACAGCACGGAGAATCATCCAACCCATTTTGACGAAAAACAACGGTTTGAAGCGCGTTCGAGAGAACCAGGCAGGATTGACAATATGTTTCAGCCGGATACCTTGAAAATCTTCCTCGGGCGGTCGTGAGTGCTCCGGTTCCACATCAACAATGGAAACATCATAACCTGCTTCCCTAAGAGCAGCGGCCTCGCGCAACACACGATAATCAGTGCGTCCTATCTCCAGGACGTGCATGCACACCCTGAGATGTTGGGGAGAGTAAGAAGCCTTATTTTCCTCCTTGGAAGTCGTATCAGATTGTGTTTTCATACGATCAAAATCTCCTGTATTCTTTCATCCATTTTTCAATTCTGAATGAGAGTAGTAGGTAGCCACCATATAGAAAAAAAGCACCAAGTAAAATGCTCCATGCTAAGATTACTCCATGTGGTTGTGCCAGTGTTTCTGCTCCGCAATAAAGGGTGATACCAATGATCAGCGCGAACAAAAATTTTCCAATCCCAAAGGGGACGGGGTAAAGACGCTGGTTTATGATATAACTGAATAGGACAAGCAATGCATAGGCAATAAGGGTTGAAGTGGCAGCTCCCATCGATCCATACAAAGGAATTAAAACAAGATTAGCACAAATGTTAATGAGAGCCGAAATGGCTCCAACAAGAAAAGCGTACCAGGTTTTGCGCCGTAAAGAAATGCCAATGTTGCAAATGGTGGAGAGGCCGAAAAACATAGTTGACATTGCAATGATTGGGATAACAGGTGCTGCTGAATGATAGGCAGGTGGGAACAATAGATTGAGGAGTGCTGTGCTTAGGAGTGAAAGACCATAGGCGGCAAAAAGTAGTAAGGCACTGAACCAGCGAAAAACAAGTTGAAAAGCCTGTGTGGCATCTTTTCTTTTCGCAATGGTAAACATAGCCGCAGGCCAGGCCAGCATTAAGGGAGTAATGATGAGAATATTTATCACTCCCCCTAGAGTATAGGCTACTCCATAACTTGCTACCTCGGATAGAGTCCCCAAACGGCCTAGTAGGTAACGATCAGACAGTTGTAATACCCAGATAGAAATAAAATTAAAGACGAGCGGGAAACCAAAAGTAAGGAGGTTCTGAGTAATATCCAGACGCAGTCGTAAGCCTGCACGGATAAGGATATAAGGAAGAGTGAGTATGACAACGCATGCATAGCCTCCGGCAATTGCTAGCAGTGAACCTGTAACGCCCATTTGCAATATGCCAACGAGGAAAATGTTAGCTCCAAGGCTGATGATAAGGTTAACAATAGATAACGATGAGAAGAGCCAGGGTCTGCTTTCTGCTCGGCACCACGAGAATCCTGGTACTGTCAGATTTTGCATCAGAACAATCACTGCAGCGATTGCTAAGGGACCACTGTAAATGGCCGTGCCAAATAATATACTGGAGACAAATGATGATGATGCGATCACTGCAATTACCACGGGAATGGTGCTTAGCGAGAGTAAGACAACAGCCGTCGCGAGAATATCCAGGTGATCGCGTTTGGACTCAAAATCACAATTGTATGCTCGAAAGAAAGCCGATGCGAGGCCAAACTGTGTTATTCCAACTATCAAGGCAATCACAGTGTTCAAGACAGTCAGAGCGCCATAGTCATTGTGAGAAAGATTATGGGTTAAAAAGGGCGCAAGCACGAGAGCAATGAGTGGAGATACAAACGAAGCTATGGCATACACCCCGGAGCTTTTTGCGAGTTTACGTATCAATTCTACATAATTCTCGGATGAGCTTTTCACCTCAGTAATCGATGCGCCGTCTGCCTGATGGATAGCCTTTATGATCATAGTAGATTGCTGATCAATTGCAAAGCCATTCATGGTATAAGATGCTAATGGGTCGATAGCAGGAAGTTCCAGATATGTTGACCACTGATCAATACTTTTTGTTGGCAAGCTAAAGTGAGGCACATCTTTCAATTGGATGCGCTCCTTAATTGTATCGACATCTGGCTGATATTGCCTTTTCTCCTCTACTTGCGAATGCGGAATATGCCGTATTGTTTTTTTGTCATACATGTCTCTATCGTTTCTTAACTCATCTACAAGCTCAAGTTATTGATAGCTTAATTTCATCAAGTGATACCTCCCAGACTACTTATGTTCTAATGCTTCCTTTTCTGATGAGGCTTTTCTTGAGTATCGGAGATGAAATTGCTCCAAGAATTAACCAACCTATCGCTGCTAACGGTGGAAGTGTCCAGCAGTCGTTGCTCCAACTGTTAAAACTCAATGCAATAATCAGAGCAAGTCCACCTCCGAGAAGAGAACGTGTTTGTGCATCTGCTTTGATCCAGTTCTGTATAGTCAGCCATATCCCCGTCCCTAAGAGGGCGAGAAATACAAACAGAACTGGCAAGCCTGCCATGGCAGCCCATTCCATATATGAATTGTGAGGGTGGTCCAAAGGAATGTAGTCCATGGGTACACGATATGGTGCGGCTAGTAGAAAGTAATTTGCATGGCCCAGCCCAATTCCAGTCAGCGGATTAGCCTGGATTATTCGCCAGGCAGTTTGCAATAATGCAAAACGTGAAGCCAGATCCTGCGCATTAGTTGAATGTTGGAACTGAAGTATTATCTGTGAATTAAAGAAGATAAAAAGTATCAGTGCAGCAATTGTAATACTCACTACAAATTGAATACGATGAGATGCACGCCCTATAAGGATGATAAAAAAGATCATACCCACAAAAAGACTCGACCACGAAGCAGTACTGTATGTGAATAGTAACGCAGGAAGCATTACGAGAGCTTCAGCAAGATAGATCATCTTTGCCCGGATGGATGAACTCTCGACAAAAAGACCCAGAGGCAGAAAGAACATCATAGCTAAGAATGCCCCGTTCCAGTTTGGCTCGTTAAAGAATGATCCAGAACGAGTGACATTCAGACCTGGTGCCAATGTATGGTTTAACACAGTTAAAAGATAGGCGTCAGCTCGGGCTGATCCAAATAAAGTCTTGCCTGTCGTATTCTGAATGATCGTATGGATGGCAATGAGACTCCCGAAGAAGGAGAGCGTCTGGAAGAGCCGACGAATGCTGAGTGAGTCGCGTGCAAGAAGCGCTCCAAACCAAAACATCAATAAAGCACCGAAGACAATAGAGGGATAATAGAGTAGCAAATCTCGAAGAGTGAGGGCGCCCTTGGCAGCTGGAAATGCCGCAAGTATGAGGAATACCAACCAAAGAGGTAAAGCATGTGGAAGAATCCAGGGGCGCTCAGGGGAACGGGTACGATAAAATAAAACAATCAAAAGAATAACCAGAACAAATGCCACAAGATGATAAACCAGATACCAATCAACGTATAAATGAACCGCTATTATAAGCATGACCATTATCTCATCCTGGCGCTGGACGATCATGAATACTAGAATGATCATTGCGATAATCATAGCACCGACAGGAATGCCAAAAATACCGACAGATGTTCCTACCAGGAACACAGTCAAAAATCCTAGTAGAGAAAATAAGAGCGGTGAGGAACGTATATGATACTTGATATCGCTTATTTTTTCAGATATTGTTATCATGAGTGCTTCTCTTTAGCAGATTTTTAGGCTCCAATTTTATCTATCAAAGTTGCAAACCCTCTCTAGTTTGGCCATGCTTTCTGCTCATTCAACGGCGCTGAAATGAAAGGGGATGAAGGAGTGATTGAGGTATGTCCATTCTGCATCCCTTGATTTATCTCATCGCTTTTCACTTTTGTATAATTGTTATCGGAAGTGTGCATATAGTAGGTATAAGGAGTAGCATCACGTCGACGAATCTGCTTGTTCACAACACACCCAAGAACCTGAGCACGTGTCTGGGTGATAAGTGCTTTCGCTTGCTTGAGAGTCTTTTTATAAGCGTGAGTAATATCAACAACAAACAACGTAGCACTGGCCATGGCAGCTAAAATGCTGGTATCAGATAAGCCAAGGAGAGGAGGTGCATCAATAATCACTACGTCAGCCCCGCAATTCTCAATCGAGCTCATGAGGAACGGCATTGCTTGTGAAGCAAGCAACTCTGTAGCATTAGGAGAAGGCGAACCAGCAGGCATAATCTGCAGATTCGGAATACCCACCGAATGCATAAAGGGGTCCAGAGAGAAGTTGGGCATATTTGAATTACGCGATGATGAAAGTGGCGAGAGAAGCCGCTGTTGAGAGGATAAGTTAGCAATTGCTATCTTATTACATTCGACGATAGCATCAATCAAACCAGCCTGAGTCTCTGGGAGACCAAATTGTGTGTATTGTGCAGGTTGGTGCAGGTTGGCATCAACGAGAAGGGTTTTTTTGCCAGTATTAGCCATGAAAATAGCGAGGTTAGCTGCAACAACACTCTTGCCCTCACGTGGCGTTGCACTGGTTATTAACAGGGAATGCAGAGGCTGTTTAATGACAGAAAGTACGATATTAGTGCGTAACATCCGATAGGATTCAGCATTGGGATTTTGGTTTGAGGAGCTTATCACTTCTTCAGATTTAGATTGCCAGACCGTCGTCAGTATTGGCCAAGAGAGTAGCTTCATCAAGTCTTCTGCTGTATGAACCTTTGGATCGAATTGCTCGAACAGAATCGCCAGCAACATACCCAGGAAAAGGCCAGCCAGAAGACCTGCAGCGATAATGATCATTTTGCTCGATTGAATAGGATTCTGGCTAGGTACTGCACTCTGTACAACAACGAGAAACCCTCCTTGTGCTGTCTCCTGATGAACTGCTTGTTGTTGCTGCTCGATGAGTGTCGCCGCAGTATCGTTTGCGATAGTTGCTGCCAGTGTTGGATTGGTATCTACTACGTCAATCTCGAAAATTTGTGTGTTCATCCGTACGGTCGTTGTGACTTCTTTCGTAAGTTGGTCGACCGTCATACCTTTGTAGTGTGAGGCAACTTCACGTAGTACTGGATCACTGGTAGTTACTATTGCCTCAGTTTGAACAAGCTGATCGCTTGCCAGTAGATTGTTGATATCGCTGGTGCTCGAACCGATAGCAACCTGCACCAGTACTGTTGATTGATAGCTAGGTTTGACAAATTTATTCCCAATATATGTTCCAATCCCCATCAGTACAAAGCAGACAAGGATGAATTTCCATCGCTTTCGCAATATAGCCCAATATTGCTCAAATGTCATTTTCTATTTCTCCAATTTGCACGAGTTTGAAGAATATCTTACCGTTCAATGAACATATAAGGAGGGAAGTACCATAACGTGAACATCATCTCAAGTGGGATGATGTTCACTTCAGGAAACTGAAAACTGTGAGTACCGAAAAACGGGAGATATTTCTGTATAGGATAACCCCTCTATGATCACTTATCACCATTCAGCAACTTACAAGCATGCAGAAATTCTTCATTGACTGTGTCAATCTTAGAATACAGCGTACCATTGCTCAGTCATCTACTAATTGAGAAGAGGTTGAGAAATGGTTATGATTCCTCGAACAGGGTTATGGAATTGAACTACTTGTTTATTCTCAAATCCCTTCAGATGAACACTGGCAGCTTGACTAAAAACCATTTCTTAGATCCACCCAAACCCCGGAAGAAGGCCAGGTAGTTTACTCGACCTTTGATAAACTACCTGAGTTTTTGAAGTGTCTTCATACGTATGAACTGCTAGCTAGCTAGAAATGTCACTCAATCCTCTGTATATGAACATATTGTAATGATTCTCATCTACGGAGGATTTTTGATGAATAAACATTAATATTTGATATGCTATTAATGTATTTTGAAACGATTATGTAGATTTCTGAACTCTTCTGCTTAAATCTTAACCACTTCTCAACCATTTTACTATCCGCTAAAAATGGAAAAACAGTACAATAGATATGATGAGTTGGGCAATCTGCTCATTTACAGTTAATAATGTGCGTATATTTTTAGATATAGAGTAAAATAATGTCAAATATACTTTTCATTTCTCCTTATTACCCACCGGAGAGCGGTGCTGCTCCAGCATGTGTAGGTGAAACTGCTACTCGCCTGGTAAAGCAGGGGCACCAGGTGACGGTGCTAACTACATTCCCAAATTACCCAACGGGTGTGTTCCCGAAAGAATATCGTGGTCGCTTTCTTAAACAAGAGATGCGCGATGGTGTGCATGTGGTAAGGGTATGGAGTTGGGTGAGCCCCAACAAAAGCTTTCTGCATCGGATTAAGTGGTACCTTTCCTTCGCTTTTCTAGCTCCCCTGCTTGGAGGGAAAGCAGTTGGGCATCCTGAAGTCATTATCGTCCAGTCGCCTCCACTATTCGATGCTATCGCAGTGCGCTTGCTTGCGAGGTGGAAGCGCTGTCCTTACATTTTTATGGTATCTGATCTCTGGCCTGAACAGGCAATTCAACTTGGAGTATTGCGTAATCGCCAGTTAATCTGGCTTTCAGAATGGCTTGAATGGTCGACTTATCGACGGGCTGCTCTGGTTTGGGTAGTTACGGAATGGATTCGCGATAGGTTGATTCAGCGAGGGCTTGCTTCCGAGCGTATTCTCTTATTGACTAACGGAGTTGATACGAACACTTTTCGCCCATTACCACAAGCACAGGCCCGTGCTGAGCTTGGGTGGGATGATCGCTTCACTGTTCTTTATGTAGGGACGCATGGAGTGACGCATGGGCTTATGACTATCATCAATGCAGCGGAACAATTACGGAATCATAACGATATACACTTCATTTTAGTTGGCGAAGGTTCAGACAAGGACGAGATGATCGAACATGCTCAAAAGCTTGGGCTTACGAATATCACATTCATGGATGTAGTACCGCATCGCCTCGTACCAACCATTTTGGCTGCTGGCGACGTATGCCTGGCTCATGTACGTAAAGCTTCAATAACAGAGGGTATATTACCCATCAAGATGTTTGAAGCGATGGCCTGTAGTCGCCCTATTGTGTTAGCGGTGGATGGTGAGGCACGACGAATAGCAGAGCAAGAGGCAGGTGCAGCAATATTTGTAGAACCTGAAAATGCGGATGCTTTAGCATCCGCAATCCTTGACCTCTATGAGCATCCTGATTTGGCTGCGGCTTTAGGTTCAAGGGGTCGCACATATGTAGAGGCACGATTTGATTATGACCAACTCACTGCAGTACTTGATGCTCGAATTGCCCAGCTACTTGATGAGCACAAGAGCAAGGATAGTCATGGCAGGCAAAAATACGCCTATCGTTCACCTACATTGGATATCTTGAAGAAGCTAGACCTTTCTGAGAGGAGTGTAGTAGAAGATCGATCTGGGGCTAAGCGTTGACCTTTGTTCTGTTCGAGCTATCGAGGAACTTTCACAACTTGTTAAGCAAAAGGGGGGATTTATGAATACTATGATCGCGCCTGAGCGGCGAGAAGAAGAACAGGTGCTCTATTTGGTGGAAAGGAGTGCTTTTAGTAGTAGTACCTATATACACCAATACGGTTCACCATCTTACCTGTTCAATTGTGCATTAAAACGTCTTCTTGATATTGTACTTGCTACTATTGGCATAGTAGTGCTACTACCAGTGTTTTTCGTTATCGCAGTGTGTATTAAACTCGAAGATGGAGGAGACATCCTTTATTTCAGAGAAATGGTTGGGTTACATGGACGGCGATTCACTATGTTTAAGTTCAGAACCATGATACCCCATGCAGACAGCTATCTGGAGCAACATCAAGAACTGAAGTTAGCGTTCCAGGAAAACATGAAATTGCAGTATGATCCACGTATCACTCGAACAGGTAGATTTCTGCGAAAGGTCTATCTGGATGAATTACCTCAGTTATTCAATGTTCTGATTGGGCACATGTCGCTTGTGGGTCCACGCGCTATTCATCAACGTGAGTTAAGCCTTTATGGTGAGTACGCAGAGAAGAGACATTCAGTAAAGCCTGGTATGACTGGTTTATGGCAAATCAATCCAGATCGGCACAGGTGTTATGAGGAGCGAATCCCTCTTGACATGCAATATATCGATGATCGTTCATTGTTTCTCGACCTTGTTATTCTGTTCAAGACACTGAAGGTTTGTATCAGTCCTACAGGAGTCTAATCAATCTATCATTTGTACTCCAAAAGTTTTTAATCAGATCCCGCACATGCTGCGATACAGATAGGAAACAATTGGAAAGAATCTTAAAATATAAGGAGACATTCATGGAATCCTTCAAAGAACGGCTCAACTCTGAGGTTCCCGAGAATCCCAAATTCAACCCAACGCTCAGATGTAGACGTAAGAGCATGATTCAAATGGTGGCGCTAATCACTTGTCTACTCGTGGTAACTCTCGGAAGTATCGGTTTGCACCAGGCATTACCCGCTTCTGCGCATTCAACTTCTGGGCGGCACAATATCATCTACATGGAAAATCAAAAAGCAGGGTCAACCAAATGGCAATCGCCAGGACTCCTTGCATCTATACGAAAGGCTCGTCTGAGTCCACCCCAAAATGACGACGCTCCTAGCGATAGTGGTTCAATAAGAACAGCAGACAGTGTATGGACTGATACCTCCGTTCGTGGATATGCTGGTGCAACAAGCATTAATCATGGAGATTCCATCAATTTGTATGTGGGCACAACACTGCCAAGCTATAGCATACAAATATTTCGCATGGGCTGGTACGGCGGTACAGGATCGACGTTAGTGCAAACCATTAGTAATCTTACGGGACAAAACCAGCCGATTCCCGCTGCTGATCCGAACACGGGTCTTTTGCAACTAAATTGGAATGTTTCTTATACCCTGCAAACCACTACGTCATGGGTAACCGGAGTGTATCTAGCTGAACTTATTGGTAGTGACGGATCAACGCAGTACGTTCCATTTGTCATTCGAGATGATTCCTCTACTGCGGATATTCTCTACGTATTACCTGTTAATACCTACCAGGCCTATAACGACTGGGGTGGAAAAAGCCTGTACGAATTTAATTCGACTAATTCGACGCGAGCGTATCAAGTTTCCTTTGATAGGCCCTACGCAGGCGATGATGGGGGAGGAGGGTTCTTCACTGGGGATTACAATATGATCCGCTTCCTGGAAAAAAATAGCTATAACATCGCTTATACCACGAGTGTGGATCTCCAAGCAAATCCAAATCTCCTGTCTGGCCACAAAGTGTTTTTATCCAACTACCACGATGAATACTGGTCAATGACCATGCGTACCAATCTGCAAAATGCCCTCAGCCAGGGGAAAAATGCGGCATTTTTTGATGCCGATAGCATTTACTGGCAAATTCGATTTGATAATTCTTCCTCGGGTGTTGCCAATCGAGTGATTACGTGTTACAAAGATGTGACACTTGACCCCATGAGTCAAACGAATCCTTCGCTTACAACGACCCTGTTTCGAAATGCTCCTGTCAATATGCCTGAGAACGCCTTGCTGGGAGAAATGTATGGATCCATGTTTAATTGGGGAGTGACTTTCCCATGGGTGGTCACCAATGTCAATCATTGGATATATAACGGCACTGGCCTCCACAATGGCGATTCAATACCCGGCGTCGTTGGGTATGAATTTGAACAAATTACGAACAATGGATCAACACCGAGTGGTCTGGTGACACTTTCCAGTTCTCCTGTCACTGATTACTATGGTAACAACATGACGGCTAATGGTACCATCTATACAACTAGTGCTGGTAGCCTTGTTTTTGATGCCGGAACGGTGTATTGGGAATGGAAATTAGACGATAATACCATTAATGCTTATGGAGCCGATCCTCGCATTCAACAAATGACGATCAATGTTTTGAATGCAATGATTAACGGTGTGCCAACACCAACGCCAACACCAACACCAACCCAGACACCAACACCAACGCCAACGCCGTCACCAACTCCATCTCCAACAGCTACTTATCAGAGCACCATATTAAGTGATACTCCCCTTGCGTACTGGCGATTTGGAGAAACTTCAGGAGCAACTCAAGCAGTCGATACGAGTGGAAAAGGGAATACAGCAACCTATAGTGGTGGGATCACTTTTGGAGCACCTGGGGCAATTGCAAATGATACTAACGCGGCAATAAGCTCTGCTGGAACTGGAAAAGTAGCTTCACCTGCATTTTCCACGGTCACGAATTTTACGATCGAGGGCTGGACTTACCTTACTGATCCAACCTGGAATTCTACAACGAATTATAATAATTCGCTGTACGGAAAATACGGAAATCTTCGTATTTTGATCCGGCCTGGCGCTTCTAACAAGAGTGCCTATGCTTTAGGGTACTTTGGTGTCTGGCTGAATGGAACGGAGTACTCAATACAACCGGTGAATACTGCTCTAACTAATACCAATCAATGGGTCCACTGGGTATTGGTAAGAAATGGCAGTACCTTGACTGTTTACAGGAATGGTGTCCAGGTAGGTCAAAGAACTGATTTACCGGCAACCGCTACAGCTAACATCACTGGATCAGTATTAGTAACTGATACTGCATATTATCTAAAAGGAAGTGTCGATGAAGTCGCCCTTTATAACTACGCATTTTCAGCTACACGCATCCAGGCGCACTATAATTGCGGCTTAGGATCATGTTAAATGTGAATAAGTAGAGAAACATCATTGGCGAATACCATTTTGTCGCTCAAATGCTAACTACATCAGAGCGACAAAATGGTATTCGCCAATGGTTACTCCTGGACCTTCGGCACGTCACAATTGTCCAGCACCTATAACTTCCTTGCTTCGAGAATACTTCAGCGGCCACGTCACTTTGATTACTTGCTGTTGAGGGCAGATAACAGATAATAGCGAAACTTCTTGATAATTCTGGTAGGGAGCGGGTACTGGACAATTGGTAATCGTCTTAAAATCTTAACTAGATCTTAACCTTCTCTCCATTTCTCTTGGTGCTCTCGATTACAACCTCGTCATCCTGCAACCTATGCAGCGTATGAAGCGAAGCGCCGCTGCCCTTCTTGCGTATCATCACCATCTCAGCAGCGATACTCAGGGCGATTTCATCAGGAGTCTCGGCCCCCAGGTCTAAGCCAATAGGCGCGTGAACCTGCTCTAAGCGTTCCCGAGAAAAACCCTCTTTAAGCAGGTCTTTGAAAATAC
>WNGK01000830.1_pt1 | contig 32282 bp, 27 predicted proteins | sample 5400601 | NCBI WGS metagenome assembly WNGK01 (sample SAMN13153376, study PRJNA577476) | soil metagenome | isolation source: 60 cm soil or saprolite under Garry oak tree replicate 1 | place: USA:California | collected 2016-06-15 | reverse complement strand
CCTTCGCGCCCGAGGTGGCGGTGGCGCGTTCGGGCTTGGCGGTCGCCCACCGCAGGGATGGGCCGATCTCGTCAGCCTCGATCTCGACCACGCTGCGGTGCTCGCCCTCGGGGGTCTCCCAGGAGCGGGCCTTGAGGCGGCCGACGATGATCACGCGGTCGCCCTTGGACAGGCTCTCGGCACTGGCACCCAGTACGGATCGAGGAGGGTCGAAACGGCTGCGATCTGGCCACTGATCGTGGTGAGGTGCCGGGTGTCCGATCGCTGGGAGGACTGGTGGGATAGGCGTGGGGATCGTGCTGTCCGGCCTGCGGGCAACGTGCGACCATGGATGGCGGGCGTGGTCGGCGGGTGCGGGTGTGGTGTGGACGAACGGGGTGGAGCGATGGGCGCTGGGAGTCGGGTCGCACCTGCGAAGTTCGTGAACGGCACGATGCGGTGCTCGTTCTGCGGGAAGTCCAAGGATCGGGTGGAGAAGCTGATCGCCGGGCCTGGCGTGTTCATCTGTGACGAGTGCGTCGCCATCTGCAGCGAGATCGTGGCCAAGGGCCCTCCCGGGGAACGGCGCGGGCGCTGGCGCTGGTGGTCGCGGCGGCGCTGAGGGGCACGCGCGGTCGGGGCGGAGCGCAGGCTGCTCGGCGGGTCGTGGCGGTGGCCGAAGGTCGCCGGGGAGTCGCTGGCCGAGTGAGGTCAGGTTGGGCGGCTCGGGGCTTGGTCGTGGCTTGTCGTGGAGCATCAGGGGTCCTCCTGGGTGTTGCTGGGAGGGTGGTCTTCGTCGTCGAGGAGGTCGTCGAGGTAGCGGGACCAGGACCCGCTTGAGGCCTCGGCCCAGGCGTTGGCGGTGCCCAGGTGCATGTCGAGCAGGCTGGCGAGGGTGACGGGGGCGACCGCGGCGGCGATGTCGGTGAGGGCGTCGTTGCGGCCGGTGCGGGCGGTGATGCCGTAGCGGCGCAGCCGGTTGCCGAGGCTGGCAGGGCGTAGCGGCCGGTCGGGCAGGCCGCCGGGGAACAGCCACCCATCGGCGTGCTCGCCTGTGGGGTGCACGCTCGAATACCCGGCTGTGTCACGCAGGCTCCAGGCCCAGCTGCCGAGCGGGTCGGGCAGCTCGAGTGCGTGGGCGCCGCGGGACAGGCAGACGACGTCGCCGCGGCGGTCAAGGTCGCCTGCGCGGAGGGCGACCAGGCGGCTGAGGAGCTGGCCGTAGACGGTGACCAGCAGCCCGGCGACCCGGTCGACGGTAGGGATGCCGGGCTGGTGGAGCAGGGTGCCCACGATGGCGGTGCGGCGCTCGGCGTCGGCGGCCGCCACGGGGGCCAGCGCGCCCCGCTTGGGGAACTCCAAGGCTGGGCAGAGCCCGCCGCGTTGCGCCCAGCGGATGAACCGGCGGGTCGCTGCGGTGGTGGTCGGACCGGACAGCCAGGTGTCCAGGTCGTCTTGGGTGCAGGTGGCCAGGGTGTGGCCGCGGTGCTGGCGTAGCCACCCAAGCCAGGCCGCCGCGACGCGGACGCTTGCCTGCGCGTGGTCGACCGAGCCGAGCAGGCTGCGGCGGGGCCGGCGCTGCCGGCGGGTCAGGAAGCCCAGCATGTAGGTGCGGGCGAAGGTGGCCAGCAGCCAGCGGTCCTCGGGGACCTGGATGGTGGGCAGCAGGCCATCCAGCCAGAGCTGGAAGCCGGCCAGCAGCTCGTCGCGGGCGGGGAGCGCGCCGGCGGCGACCAGGACCGCGCGCACGTGGGCGACCCAGTCGGCCGGCACGAGCGTGTCGAGCGCCTGGTGGGACAGCTCGAGGTTGCCGGCGGCGAGGTCGGCCAGCAGGCTGGCGCCGGGGCTGCGCTGCAACCATGAGAGCATGCTGCGGGGCCGGTCGACGCTGCCCAGGAGCAGGCGGACGGCGAGCATCTGGCTGGCAACCGCGGGGGTGGACTCGCCCAGCAGGGCGTCCAGGCGGTCGGCGAGCACGCAGCGGGCGCACCGGCCGGTCTCATAGAGCCGGTCCTCGACGCCGCAGACGGTGCAGCGCAGGTCCCAGTGGAAGCCGATGCAGTCCCCGCAGCGGCCCGGGTCGGGGCCGAACAGGCGCCTGGTGGTGCCGCAGTGGGCGCACACGCCCCGGCGGGAACGCGCCTGGTCCCAGCAGCGCTGGCAGCGTGGCCCGTCCGGCAGGTAGCCGGCGATCGGGCCGACCTGTCCGCAGCCGGCGCACGGCTTGGCGGATCGGGGCGCGTGCGTGGGGCAGTACGGGGTGCCGGCGGCGACCAGCTCGCAGGGGCGCAGCTTGCCGCAGACCAGGCAGCGGGCGAGCGGCGGCGGGTAGCAGCGGCGGCAGACGTCTGGCTTGCCGTCGCGGGCCTTGCGGACGATCAGCTCCAGTTGCCCGCACACCCCGCAGCGTCGTGGTGGCCGCTGGTAGCACGCGGCGCAGCGCGGGCCGGCGCCGGTGGTCGCGGTGATCGGGCCGAGCGTGCCGCAGCCACCACAGGCCCTGGCGGGGGTGGTGTAGCAGCAGCTGCCCAGCGGCCGGCCGTGGGTATCGCGGGCGGCGACCGGGCCGCGCTGGCCGCACTGGCGGCAGGGCTGGAACGTGGCCGGGTCGCGGCGCCGGCAGCGGGGGCAGACCGCTTGGCGCTGCTGGTCGCGGAACGCGACGATCCCGGGCTGCCCGCAGCGGGTGCACGGCTCTGCCCGGTTGCGGCGCAGACACTGGTTGCAGATCCGGCCGCCGGGCACGATCAGGCAGAGCTGGCGGCGGGCCGTGTCGCACTGCACGCAGCGGGCCCGTGCCACGCCGACGATCCCGGCGGCGTCCAGCTCCCACAACAGCCGCACCAGCGAGGGCGGGCCGCTGGACGTGCCGGAGGTGAGCGCGCCCGGATGGGCTGCAAGCCAGGCGGCGAGCTGCTCGCGTTCGCGGACTCGCCTGGCAGCCCGCCCGGACAGGCTGCACACCAGTTCAGGGTCGACCTTGCCGAGGGCGTCGGTGACGACCATGACGATGGTCTGGTCGGCGCGGGCGCGTCGGCAGTCGCGGCAGGTGCCGGTAGTCCCGGGCTGGCCATGGGTGCGCTGCGGGCAACGCCGGCTGGCGGGTGGGGGCTGGCAGCCGGCGCAGACCATCCCCGCCGGGCTCTGGTAGCGAAGCCAACGGCGCGCACCGCAGACAGCGCAGGCCGGGATCTGCACGCGCCTCGCGCCGGCATCGACCAGCGCGCCGGCCAGCTCGAATAGCCGGCGGCCGCCAGCCTGCCCGGACGCAAGGCACACGCCGTCGCCAAGGCGGCGTTCCAGCTGCACCAGCGACCCCGTCGACGAGGCGACCGCGCGCACCACCCCAACCAGCGTCGCCTCGGTGAGCGTGGGCTCCAGCCCCGCCAGGATGGTGACGATCCTGCCCAGCCGTTGCCGATCACGCTCGTCTTGTTGAACGCGGCGACGGGCACGGTCGCGGGCCTGGAGTTCCAGGCGGGGGGATCGGGAGTGGTCGGGTTGGGACGGGAGGCTGGCCGAGGGGGGAACGGTCAGGAACGCCGCCCCTGGTCCAGCCGGGCCTCGACCGGCTTGAGCCCGGCGAGCCGCCGACGGGCACCAGCGGCGACCTTGCCCTCGGCAGGTGTGACGGCCGCCTGGTGGACCACCCACAGGTCCGCCAACGTGCAGTCCAGCACCTCGCACAGCGCGAACAGCACCGCCATGCGTGGCTGGCGGGGTGCGCGGCTCATCAGCTCGTGCGCCTGCGACGCGCCGAGCGTCAACCCCTGCTCGGCCAGCGCCTGCTGCAGCTGCACCGCGCTGAACAGCCCCTTGGCGGCCATCAGCTCCCGCAGCCGCCACTCGGCTTGGCGTCCCAGCGGCAGCTCCAGCCGCGGTGGACGCCTGGCATACGCCTCCGCCATCTACCCGCCCTTCCCGCCCGGCGAGCCGCCGAGCACCTCGGCCAGCGCGCGCTCCAGCTCCCGGTTCATCTGGTCTGAGGTCACGTGATCGTAGATCTGTTGGGAGCTGAGCAGCTTGTGCCCGGCCTGGGTCTGCCGCCAGCGCACGTCCCGGCCGCGGGCGGCCATGTCGGTGAAGTAGGTGTGCCGCAGCACGTGCGGCACGACCAGCTCGTCCAACCCCGCCTGCTCGCAGATCTCCCGGAACACCCGTCGGAAGGCCACGTCGGTGACCGGATGCGCCCGACCGTGACGGTCCCCCCGCTCTGACGGGAACAGCCACTGGCCGGCGGGCAGCTCGGGCCGCACCCACTCCACGTACTGGCGCAGCGCGTCCACCACCCACGGCAGCACCATCTGCACCGCCCGCCGGCGGGGTCCTCCACCCGGCGACGCTTTGGCGTTGCGGATGTGGACCACCGCGTAGCGGCCAAACTCCGGCGCCACCGGGTGGCGGTGCAGGTCGGCCAGCTCGAGCGCGACCAGCTCGGAGATCCGACAACCCGTCCCATACAACAGCTTGAGCATCGCCGAGTCCCGCCAGGCGGTCACCAACCCCTTGTCGCTGGAGCTGCGAGCGGCCTCCACCCTCGCGTCGGCGGCCCCAAACAGCCGCGCCTTCTCCGCGTCGTCCAACGGGCGCCGCTCCGCCACCCCCTCGTACTGCTCCAGATGCCGGGTGGTGTTCCAGTCGTGGCAGACCTGCACCGGTGTCACCCCGAACAGCTCCCGGCAGCGCGCCTGCCACGCGTACGCCGGGTTGATCAGGTAGGCCATGAACCCCCGCACCGTGCCCTGCCGGGCCCGCAGCGTGCTGCGTGCCAGCCGCCGCTCGTCCTTTAGGAACGCCGACCAGCCGTCCACCAGCTCGGCCGTCCACTCCCACGGCCATCCGCTGGCGTACTCGGCGAGCCCCCGCAGGACCGACACCTGCTTGGCGATGCTGGCCGCCTCCCGCCCCCTGGCCGTCTGGAAGTTCTTGAACCCGTCCAGCATCTCGGTGAACATCGCGGCCGCCTGGTCGGGCCCCGGACCGCTCGAGACCAGCCGAAGACCCCGCCCACCGCTCACTGTGCGTGGCCTCCCCGACCTCTCGACTGCTCCGGCTACGCCGGAGAATCTCCGGGCAGACCGGAACCCTAGAGGTCAGCGGGCCGTCAACGCAAATCGAGCTCGTCCGCCTGCGCGGCCCCACGCCAGCCGTCAGCTCCCGGAGCTGCATACTTGGCACCTCAAGCCGCAGGAACGACTTCCGGAGAGTCCGGAATCAGGCTGGGAATGGCGTTCTCGGCCAGCTGCCGCCAGGCGTTGACGCGGAAGAACGAGGTCTCCCCGTCCTTCCAGGTGTCACCCTCCCGGACGCGGGGGGTGACGGCCACGCGAAAGTTGGCCACGGCGGCGCCGTTGGGTGTGAACTTCAGCTCGGGCGCGTCGGTGAGGTTGCCACAGATGATGGTGGTGGTGTCAGGCATCGTCCCCTCCTTACGGGGCTCGAACGATCCGGGCGGGTGCAGGGTCCCGACCGAGCCAGGTGCTCAGGTGGGGACCAGGGTCAGGGGGGCCAGCCGGCCTGCCGGTCGCGCTCGGCTTCCAGCTCGACCACGACCCGCTCGCCCAGCTCCAGGGCGTCATGCTCCTGCGCGGGGGTGGGGTAGCCGGTGGTCCCGCCGGTGTCGGGGTCGTAGCCGTAGTGGGTCAGCAAAATGGTTCACCTCCCTTCGTGAATTCGAGGTGGGATGCGTGCTCGCCACTGGTGGCACGGAACCGATTAGTGGTTCCTGCTAGCCATCGGGACCGACCGATGGGGGCCATGCGCTGTGCCTGCCCTGGACCGGGATGGGGCTCATGGGCGCTGGTTGCCCTCGTGCCGTGTGGCGCTCCCTATGGAGTTGTCAACGAGCCGGTGGTCAGGGGTCCGAGCGGGCGGGCGGTGGTCCCGCAGGGCCTCGCCTTGGAACAAGGCGGCCGCTTGCGGCCAAGCACGCGCCGGTCAGGGGCAAGCCGGGAAGGGAGAAATCCGGAGCAGATTGTTTGCGGAATGCATCGGATTGGCCGCCGCAGGCGGCTTCGTTGCCGCAAAGAATCTGTGGAGGATTTGGACTGGGCTTGCCCCTGACGGTAAGGCGCGTGCTATTCCGCTCGCCTGCTCGGAGGGGCGGGCAGGTCGCGGGGTGCAGGGGTCCCCGCGAGCCAGCGCGCAGCGCTGCCGCCGCTGTAAGGCCCTTGGGCATAACCGTCACCCCTGCGCCACGGCACGGCCACGGCGTGCTCGCCGTGCACGCGCTCCGAGCCAGCACAGCCCAGCACGACAGGCCCGCACGGGCAGGGCGGCGGGGGGCCAGTTGGCCCGGGCGACCGCCACCAGCGTCCCCTCAGCAAGCCCGAGGCCGGCGGCGTGGTGGATCAGCACCGTGACGGCCTCGCTGTCGCCCTCCCGCGCGGCGGTCGCCACTGCCAGGCGCAGCCGCCACCCGGCACCGTCGACCGGACCCTGCGGCGGCTGCGCGTCGTAGGCCTGGCCCTCGCCGGCCTCGCCGTCCTGTAAGGGGGCCAGTGGCAGGTCCGGCACCATGGCGGTCGCCCGGTCGGCTGCCGGTGGTGGTTCGATGGCGAGGTGGCGCTCCACCTCGAGGGCGGCCACCCCGGCGTTCTCCTGCACCTCCGCCCAGGACCGCGCGCCCGGGAGCGGCTGATCGGGCCGCAGGGAGCGGGCGAGCGCGATCATCGCGGCGGCGTGGTCGCGCATGGCGGGAGCGATGCGGGTGCGGGTGACGATCAGGTGCTGGTAGCGGCCACGGGCGATCAGCCAGCCCTCGCCTTCGCGGGCCTGCTGCACCTGCCCGGGGGTGATCTTGGGCTGCTCCCCGATCCGTGCGGAGCTGTTGCCGGTGGGGCCGTGCTGATCCAGCCGCCACGTCTGCTCCACCACCTCGACGACTCCGGCGGCGCGGAGCATCCCGTCCGGATCGGGCATGGCATGCAGCAGCAGCCCTCCGGCGCAGGCGCCGACCAGGCGGCGCTGCTGCGCTTCATCCCCCAGTCCGTCCGCTGACTGTGCGGACAACACGACCGCGCAGCCGGCGTCTCTGACCCGCTCCACGAGCTGGATGGCGACCTCGCGGCCACCGCCGATGGCGGAGAACTCGTCAAAGACCAGGGTCACGTCCTCGCCGCGGCGGGGTTTGCGGAGGGTGGCGTAGTGGGCGAAGTCCTCCAGCAGCAGCCGACACGCCGCGTCGGCGTCCTCCCGGCCGGCCAGGTAGGGGGCGCGCAGGTAGGCGAAGTCGACGTCTTCGAAGCTCCAGCCGCAGTCGGCGGCGTCGAAGCTGGTGCCGACGGCGTGGAAGAAGTTGGCGAACCTTGAGACGGCGCCGGTGACGGCGCGGGCCTGCTCCCGCCCGCGGAGCGACTCGACCTGGCGGGCGCGTTCGGGGTCGTGCTCCCACAGCGGCCGAAGCACCTCCGGGTCCAACAGCCGCAGGAGCTGCCCGGAGCTGCGGACTGGGCCGTCCTGGGTCGGCGCCGTGAGGGCCAGCCGCAGGAGCAGGGAGGCGATGTCTTTGTAGTAGGGCTCGGACCAGCCCAGCATCGCCATCAGTCGGTTGTGGACGGCGGCGGGGGTGCCGCGCCAGCCGTCCATGGGCAGCTCGGGCCACAGCCCGACGCGGGCGTGGGGGTTGCCGGCCAGGTAGCCGGCCAGGGCGCGCTCTGCGAAGCCGGGGTCGGTGCCTTTGCCGTCGATCAGCACGAATTTGCGGCCGGCCCTGGCGGACAGGAACGCCTCGCGTTCCACGTCCACGCTCTTGCCCATGCCGGAGGTGCCCAGCAGCAGCCGGGAGCGCCGGGAGATCCAGCCGGGCAGGTACACCAGCCCGTCACGGCCTGCCAGGCCGAGGTCACCGTCCAGGGCGGCACCCAAGGCAGGCTGGCCGAAGTGGTCGTCGCTGACACTGCCGGCGCGGGCGATGGCGCGGGCCATGTGCCGCTTGCGTTCGCGCTGCTGGCGGCGAACCTCGGCAGGATGGAACGGCTGCCGCCGCCCGGCCACGTTGAGCGCTGCCGCCAGGGCGCCGAGGGGCAGCGACAGAGGTACCTGGGGCCACACCAGCGCACCAGGGAACGGCAGGTGGATGATCGGGTGGCCGAACTGGCGGAGCAGCCACAGGTAGCCGGAGAAGTGATGCGCCAGCGCAGGACCGGGGCCACCCTCAACCACGATCACCACCACCAGGGCGGCGAGTGCGGTGAGGGCGGCTTTCCACCAGCGCCACCCCAGCCAGCGCAACACGGCCTGTGCTGCCGCCCAGGAGAACAGGATGAGCGGGCTGAGGAGGAACAGGCCCAGGGCGATCAGCAGCGGCAGCGAGCCGGCGGCCGGCTGGCCGCCCGAGGGCATGCGGTAGCCGAGCTGGTTGTCGCGCACCGGGTGGGGCCAGCCCCACCAGCCGCCATGCTGGGGCTGGGTAGGCCAGCGCGGATCATGCCCGGGCCAGCGGGGATCGGGCGGGGCGATCATGCCGCCACCTCCCCCACCACACCGGGGATCTGCGGCAATAGCACGACGCGGACCGCTACCTGGCCGCCGAGCTCGCGGACGACGGAGGCGAGCTGCGCCGTGAGCGCAGCGTGCAGGCCGGGCGGGACGTAGTAGGTGACCAGCCTCGTTCCAGGCGGCAGGCTCTTGAACGCGGCCAGCACGCGGCGGCGGGCCTTCTGGTGCAGCTCCACCTCGACAAGCTCGAACGCCTCAGCGATCCCCCGCTCGCGCCACAGGGTGGGCACCTCGACCGGCAGGGCGCCGTCGGCTAGATGCCAGGACGCCTTGCCACGGCGGCGCCACAGCTCCCGCTCGCACACCCACCCGGCCGCGCCGGGCTCCGGCTCGCGGGCCAGCCGCACCAACGCCACGGCGTGGTGGTGGGCCAGCCGCACGGCGGCCGGCGCCCACGGCTCCAAGTGGTCAAGGCCGGCGTGACGCAGGCCCGCGGCGGTCGCCACGATCCAGGTGTGGCCCAGAAGCCGGTGGCGGGCGATCCAGCCGGCCTGCTCCCACCGGTCGACGCGTTGCCGCACCGTGCGGCGGCTCAGCAGCCCGACAGGCTCAGGCGACAGGCGGCTCAGCAGCACGCCGGCCACGTCCAGGCGGACGGTGTACTGCTCCCCCACCCAGCGCAACGCCGCCAGGTCACGGCCGGTGAGCGCGCGGCAGCCTGCGTCCCGGCGCGATTGTGGGAAGACGGGTCCGGGATACAGCTCACGCATGGCGACCACCCACCTTCGCCCGCATGCGACGGCGGACGCCCCATGAACGGCGGGCGGCTCGCAGGCAGGCCCGGCATCGGCGGTGCCCGTCGGGGGTGTAGTAGGTGTTGGCCAGGTCGAAGGGGTGGCCGTGCTTGCAGTGCGTCTTGTCGGCATTGAAGTGGCGAGCCACCTCGGGGCCTTGGCGCAGGCGGCGGCCCTGGCGATCCTGCGTCAGCAGGCGGCGAAGGTCCTGCTGGCGCTTGCCACCCCACACGCCGTAGGTCTGGCCGGTGCTGATCGCGTAGGCCAGACAGACGCTCTCGACTGGGCAGACCTGGCACAGCGCGAGGGCCTGGTCCTCGCTGCCGGCGGTAAAGAACGGGTCCCGGGTCGCCGTGGCGGCCCCTCGGCAGGCTGCGCGGCTCTGCCAGCGAGCCGAGGCGGTCATGCTGCGTCACCAGGCTGCCGCTTAGCGCGGCGCGTCTTCGCGGCAGCCAGCGACAGGCGGGTGAAGTAGGCGCTACGCGCCTGCGCGGCGCGGCGGGCGCGCTCTTGAGGGTCAAGGGTGCCGTCCGGGTCAACCTCACGCTCGAAGCGCGTGAGGAAGGCGGCGCGGCCAGGGGCTGAGGTCACGCGCGAGTCGTTCTGCGCGTGCATGAGGTGGGCGGCCATGCGGGCCTGCAGGCTCCGCTCAGCCGGGCTGCGCTTCTGCTGACTGCGGGCAGGCGCGCGGGAGGGGGTACGCTCTTCGCGCATCTCGGGGGTGCCTTTCGACGGGTCGACCTGGGGTGTCCAGCCCCGGGGCAGTTGCACCTGCTCCGGGGCTACTTGCCATCTGGTGGTCTAGCTCGCACCACCTCCTCTACGATGGCTGTGAATCATCTTGCATCAGACTGCATCAGTCTGGATCAACGCCGAACGCGAGTCAAGCCGGGTTAGACTGACTCACGGTGAATCACATAAGGAGACAGGGGGCCATGACCGACATAGAAGGCCAGACTGCGCGGGAGTATCTTAGTTCCGAACTAGGTCGACTTCGCCGACTGTCGGGACTCAGCGGACGTGACCTCGCCGTCCGCGTCGCTATCTCCCAATCCAAGGTCTCGCGAATCGAGAGCGGCGCTAGCGTCCCTACTCTGCCGGAGGTCATTGCGTGGGCAGACGCCGTTAACGTGTCCGAGGAAACACGAGATCATCTGGTGCGCCTAACGGAAGCCGCCTATACAGACGTCGAAACTTACCGTTCGGCATATCGAGGAAGGTCACACCTACAAGACCAGACCCGAATGTATGAGACCACAGCTCATACAATCCGCAACTTCCATCCCGCAATGGTGCCTGGACTGCTACAGACCGCCGAGTACACCCGTCGGGTTCTCTCACTCCTGGACACAACCGGAATAGAGACGCTTGATTACGGCGCGGCCGCTATCGCGCGAGCAAGACGCCAGGAGATTCTGTACGACGAGACCAAGCGGTTTGACTTCTTGATCACAGAAGCAGCGCTCCGGTGGCAATCACATGACACTCGTCTACTCCTGCCACAGCTCGATCGCATCGCCTCGGTTTCGAGCCTCCATAACGTCTGGATCGGCTTGCTTCCTTATGACGCCCCAATTCAAGGCGTGCCGGAGCACAACTTCCAGCTCTACAGCGACCGAGACGAGGATCAAGAGCCGATCGTTCGTGTGGAGATGATCCACGCCAGACTCACAATCAGCGATCCACAAGACGTGGCCATCTACCAGGAGCAGTTTGCACGCTGGAGCGAGGCTGCCCTCCACGGCGACGAGGCCAGGGAATTCCTGCGACAAATCGCCGACGACCTGCAAGAAGCATCCGGCTAGTCAGCAAGAGACCCTTTTGGTGACGAACCGTTCGTCACACCGGCTGCAGGGGAAGGGACGCCAGCTACAACCGGTCGCCTGGTGAAAGGCGCCGGTGCGCCTGGCGGGCGCGGGCGTCGGCGGCGGAGGCGCCGTAGCGCTGGAGCATGGCGCGGGACTTCCAGCCGGCAAGGCGCATCAGGTCCGTCTCTCCCCCGCCATCCGCGAGCCACAGATGCGCGAAGGTGTGGCGGAGCTGATGCGGGTACAGGCCAGGGATGCCGGCTTGCTCGCCACGGCGGCGAACGACCTGGGCAATCCCCGAGTCGGTCAGGCGTCCTTTGAGGCTCAGCCATAACCAGGGCAGATGGGCGCAGCGGTGCTGGACGCGGGCGCGCAGGTAGCGGTCCAACGCAACGGCGGCATTGTGCCCGAACGGCAGGGACCGAGGGCGGCGTCCCTTGCCCAGCACCGTGATGACCTCAAGATCCAGGTCCACGTCATCAAGCTGGACGCCGGCAAGCTCACCGCGACGCGGGCCGATGTCGACCAGCAGCAGCACCAGGGCGGTATCGCGGCGGGCCTTGAAGTCCCTGCCCTCGCAGACTTTCAGCAGGCGCTGCAGAGCGTCCTCGGGGACCACCGGGACTGGCTGATCGGGCACGATGGGCGGCTTCATGCGCGCCATCGGGCTCGCGATGGCCTCCTCCTCTTCGAGCCAGCCGTACAGGACACGCAGCGCCTTGTAGTACGTCCAGGCGGTGGCGGCGGCGCGGCGGGAGAGCAGGTCGCCGAGGAAGTCCTCCAGGTCGGCGCGGGTCGCGCTGGCCAGCTCCTTGTCCCGGCCGCGGAGGAACGTCTCGGCCTGGGTGATCCCAGCCAGGTAGGTGCCGATGGTGGTCTCGGCTCGGTTCTCGGCCCGCAGGTGGCGGCGGAACGAGCGGACCAGCGGGCTCAGCGCGGTCTCGTCCATGGCGCGGACGCTACGCAAGGGAAGTGCTGTCCATCCGTTATGCGCTCTGCCCGAGACGGGCCAGACATGGAGATGACCAGCGTTGCTGCTGGTCAGGGGCTGTGTGGTGGGCGCGACAGGGTTTGAACCTGTGACCTCTTCCGTGTCAGGGAAGCGCTCTCCCGCTGAGCTACGCGCCCGGGAGCAAGCGGAGTCTAGCGGCGGGGCAGGGCGGGTCGCAACGGGACGGACCGGGTGGGGCGGGATCAGGTGCGGCCGGGGGTGTTGAGCTGACCCTTCAGCCGGCGGAGCAGGACGGTGCTGCGCAGCGGGGCGGCGACGTCCTCGGCGAAGTCCATGAGCGCCTCGATCTCGGGCTCGGTGAACTCGGGGCGTGGTTGGCCGGGCGGGCTGGTGCGGCCGATGATCAGGGCACCGAAGCCGTGGCCCTCGTGCACCAGCGGCACCATAACGACGCTCTGGCTGCGGCTCCCCGGGATGCCGCGGATCAGCGGGCGGACCCGGTCGGTGTCCTCGATGAGCCCGACACCGACCCGGAACAGCTCGAGCAGGACCTCATGCCCATACTCCACCTGGAGCTGGCGCTCGGCGGCGGTGAGGCCGACCCCGCCGGCGACCTCGAGCAGGCCGCGGTTGTTGTCGAGCAGCAGCGCGACGGTGTCGGCCCCGAGGCGCTCGGCCAGCCGGCCGGCGACGGTCTCGGGCGGGTCGGGCGCGACCTCATCCGCCACGGACGGCCTCGGCGCCGCGGCGGAAGGCTGGACCTCGACCTGAGGTTGCGCCTGAGCCGCGTGCGCGGCCGGAGGCAAGGGCGGACGCTCGGCGCGATCGAGGCTCGGAGCGACCCCGTTGCCGGTCGGCGGCGCCGGCGGGACTGCCGGCATCGGCTCGGTGAGCTCCCCCGGACCCGGAGCTTGCGGCTCCGGGTGCTGGAAGCGGCGGAGCCGCCAACTCCAGGCGGCGACCCTGCCGCCATCGCCGGCCGCCGGCTCCGGACGAGCGTTCGCCGCGGCTTGGCCGCGCGCCGCCCGCGTTGCCCTGGAGGCTGCCGCTCGCTCCCCCACCTCGGCGCCCTCGGCCCGCTCGGGCACAGGCGGAGGCGGCGCCGGCGGTCGTTCCGTCGCAGCGCCGGCTGGTCCTTCGGGCGCCGCCGCAGCAGGCCGCTCCACCCACTCCGGCGCCGCCGCCGCAGGGGGCCGCTCCACGCGCTCGGGCGCTGGCGCGGCCGGGCGCTCTAGATGATCGGACCGCTCGTGGCGATCCCCGGCTGGAGGGCGGTCCGGCGCCGGGGTCTCGGGAGCCGTGCCACGAGCTGGCGGCTTGGAGACCGGCGCCGATCCGGGCCGACCGCGCGGGGAGGGCCGAGACACGTCCGGCGGCGGGGCGTCGCGTTGCACCGCCGGGATGATCTCGGTGAGGGCCTCGGAGTCGGAGTCGACCAGCAGGGACCAGAGCTGGGACATGCCGAACGGGCGGGTGAGCACTGAGCACCGGTAGGTGATGCGCGCCTTGGCGGGGTCCTCCCCATGTTCGAGCAGGACGACGAGCGGCCCGGAGAAGCGTCCTCGCACCCGCTCGATCGAGGCCTTGCGCGAGGCGCTCGGCAGGTCGATCACGACCGCGTCGACGGGCAGCTCACCGACCGGCGGCAGCTCCTGCGGCGACTCGAGCTCGCTCACCCGGTCCTCGTCGCCGAGCAGCGCCTTGACCGCGACCACCAGAGAGGCGTCGCGGGTCAGCAGGACCACGTGCCGGGGCACTACGACCAGCACCTCCGGGATCGCGGCTGGATGGTGAACTCCAAGCGCATAACGGCAGCTCCGAAACGACGAGCGCCAGGACGGTACCAACAAGGTTACGGGGAAATGCCATCCGATGGGAACCATCGCCGTCGCGTCGCCGCCTGCGCGGATCCCCTACGACCGCTGGAACAGGGTCCGGCGCGACCTCGGTGGCGCGGGCTCCATGGCGGTTGACGGCGCCAACTCGGCGGCCAGCCGCCGGATGGCCTCGGCGACGTTGCCGCGAGGCTCCTCCAGGAGGACCGGGTTGCCCTTGTTGACCGAGATGGGCACCGACCGCGACGACGGGATGGTCAGGTCGACGGACGTGCCGAGCACCTTCTCGACGTCCGGCAGGCGCAGGCCGACGCGCGAGTCGGCCCGGTTGACGATCACCCGGATGCGGCTGGGCGGATAGCGGAGCCGCTCCATGGTCTGCATGGTCAGCTTCAGGTTCTTGATGCTGGGAACGTCCAGGGTTGCCAGCAGCGCGATCGCGTCGGACTCGTCGAAGGCGGCAAGCACCTGGTCGGTGACGGCCGCCGGAGTGTCCACCACCACGTAGGCGAAACTGGAGCGCAGCAGCTTGAGGATGGTGGAGACGGCGCTCGCGGTGACGGTGTCGGCGACCGGGGGCTCGGTTGGCGCTGCCAGGGCCCAGACGCCCGCGTGGTGCGGCGTCAGGTACGAGCGGAGCGCTTCCGCGTCCAGCCCGCGCTCGCGGGCGGCGTCCTGGATGGTGCGTGTCGGGAAGAGCTGCAGCACGATCGCCACGTCGCCGAAGTGCAGGTCGAGGTCGACCAGGGCGACCTCGGTCCCTCCGGCGGCCAGAGCGACGGCCAGGTTGGTCGCCAGGAAGGTCTTGCCGCAGCCGCCCTTGGCGCTGAACACCGTGATGATCTCGCCAGCATGGCCGCTGGGAGCCCCGGGCCTGGCGCCCCCTGGCGCGGCGGCGAGCCGGCCACGCAGCGAGTCCGCCAGCTCGATCGCCCGCGCCACCGACGCGCGCACGCTGTCGGCGTCGCTGGAGGCCGCCAGGACGTCGCGAACGCCGAACCGCAGCGCCGATCGCAGCATCTGCCCGGACTCGCGCTCGCGCAGCAACACGACCGCGACCTCCGGCGCCGCCTGCTGTAGCAGCGAGGCCACGGTGAGCGCCTGCTCGTCGTCCAGCCCGGAGCCGACCACCGCGGCCATCACCTCGCGGCCCTCGGTCGCGATCGCGCCCATGGCCTCGTCCGCGCCGCTCGTGCGCAGGATGCGCTGGTCGAGCCCTGCCAGAGCGTGGGCCAGCCAGGCGGCGCCCGCCTCGACGGGCTCGATGATGATGACCGCCATGGAGCCTTCCCGTTGCTCGTGCTCTATCCGAGCGGCTGCCCTGGTTCCCGCCGGTGGTCGCGGGCTCCCTCCGGTACGGATTGGACGGTAGCGGCCACGCCAGGCCAGGTATGTATGTTCCCGGCCACGGCGCGCCGAGAGCTTCCCTTGCCGTTGCCCCCGGCGACCGGGTGGGCGCGGCCGGCACTCACCTCGTGCATCAGGTCCACCAGGCGGCTCGCCAGCCTTCCGGCCGCCGCCTCCTCACGCAGCACCGCCAAGGCCGCCTCGGACGCCAGTTCCGGCCGGTGCGGCCGCGGGCGGACCATGGCCGCGTAGCAGTCGACGACCGCCAGGACCTGCGCGCCGAACGGCACCTGCCGCCCGCGCAGGCCCCTGGGATAGCCGGAGCCGTCCAGCCGCTCGTGGTGGGCGCGCACCGCCGCCACCGGGACGCCGACGCGGCTGAGCGGCTCCAGGATCTCCGCCGAGGTCTCCGGATGCGCGCGCACCAGCTCGAGCGTCTGCTCGGTGAGCGGACCGGCGATCCCGAGCAGGCCACCCGGCACGGCCAGCAAGCCGATGTCGCCGAACATTGCGGCCAACTCCATGCCGCGGACCCGCGCGGCCGGCCAGCCCAGCGCGGTCGTCAGCTCACGGCTGAGCGAGGCCGCGAGCTGGGCGTGGCCCTCCCGGCCGTGGCCGCTCGCCTCCGTGTTGCCGATCATCGTGCCCAGGATCACCTGGAGCGAGTGGGCCAGCGAGTCGCGGGCTGCGCGCAGGTGCTCGCGCTCCTCGGAGCGTGCCACCCGTGCCGCGGCGGTCTCGGTGCGCAGCAGCGCCTGCTCGGCGGCCTCGGTGACCGATCGAAGCGTGGCCAGCGGGGAGGCCGGCTCCACTCGCTCGGGGATGCGGTCGCTGCGGCGGCCGCCCCGCATCGAGGACGCGACCCGCACCACCAGGTCCTCGGTCGAGCAGGGGTAGGTGACCAGGTCGGTGACGCCGAGGGCGAGCGCGGCGGTGAAGTCGATGGAGGCGTCGCGGCTCACCGCGCCGAGCACGGGCACGCCCGTCGCCGCCTGGCCGAGCTGGCCAAGCAGCGCCGCCCAGCGCTGCACCTGGTCGATCGGAATGACCACCAGGCTCGGCCGCTGGGCGTCGATCCTGCGGTCGGCGTCGCCGGACTCGCGGGCCAGCTCGCAGGGGAGCCCAGCGTCGAGCAGCGCGTCACGCATCCAGGGGCCGATGCCGTCGTCGGCATCAAGCACGAGCACATGACTGGACAACAAGCTGCTCCCGTGTCGAGAAGCGGTCGCGATCGCCACTGGCGTAGAGCGCCGAGCCGTGCGGAAACCGCGCCGTCGGCCGAAATGCTACGGCTTTGACGTACTCCGCTCCCATGCACCGAACTGGTGAAGGGGTCTAGGGAATTGTGCCGAGACGCCCTACCTTGATCGGCCGACATCCGGCCGGCGCCCTCAGCGGGGAGGCTCCACCAGCCGGATGCGCATCGCCTCCCGCACCGCATCTACCCGGTTGTTGACGTGCAGCTTCCGGTAGATGTTCCCGATGTGGGTGTTGACCGTGCGTTCCGAGATGACGAGCTGGCTGGCGATCTGGCGGGAGGTGAGCCCCTCGGCGAGCAGCGCGAGGATCTCGCGCTCGCGGCCGGTGAGCAGGTAGTAGATGTCCGCCGCGGCCTTGGTCTCGTCGGCGTAGCGGTTGAACTGGTGCAGCAGCTTGCGGGCCTGGACCGGGTCGAGGAACGAGCCGCCGGCGGCGACCGCCTTGACCGCCGAGCGAATGTCGTCGAGCGTGGCCGACTTCGGTAGGTAGCCCGAGGCGCCCGCTTTGATCGCTTCGAAGATCGTCTCCTGGTCCTCGTGGACCGTGAGCACCACCACCCCGACCGACGGGTGGTCCTGGCGGATCTGCCGGGTGGCGCTGATGCCGTCGCGCCGAGGCATGTCCACGTCCATCAGCACGACGTCGGGCAGCAGCTCGCTCACCCTTGCGATCGCCTCGTTGCCGTCGCTGGCCTCGCCGATGACCTCGACGCCCTCGGCGTTCTTGCACAGTAGAACCACTCCGTGGCGCGTGACGGAGTGGTCATCGACGACGAGCACCCGCGTCCTGTTGGCTTCGCCGTTCCGGTCAGGTCCTTCGCTCACCGCTGCGGCCTCTCCGATGTCGGGGTGGGAATGTCAAGCCAGAACACTGTCCCGTGCTCGTCAACCCGACCGCCCACCGTGCCGCCGAGCACCTCGGCGTACGCACGCGTCAGGGTCAGCCCGAGCCCAGCCCCCGAACCGCGCCGCTCGATCGGCTCGTCGGAGCGGATGAACGGGCGGAACAGGTTGCTCATCGCCTCGCTCGACAGGCGCGTACCGGCGTCGTGGACTTCCCACCGGGAGTGATCACCAGAGGTCGTGACCGTGACGGTCACCATGCCGAGGCGTGGCCCGTACACCAGGCCGTTCTCGACGAGCGGGCGCAACGCCATTCGGACCAGCTCGGCGTCGCCCACGATCTCGGTCTCCATGTCCCCGGCCGACTCAACCCGGACACCCTCGGTGCCCAGATCGTCGATCAGGTTCAGCAGCACCTCGTTCGGCTGGAAGGGGCGTGTCAGAGCCTCGATGCCGCCGCTGACCCGAGCCAGCAGGAGGAAGTCGCGGACCAATCCCTGCAGCCTGTCGACCTGGGTGAGGACGAGCTGGTGGAACTGCTGGATGGTCTCGCCGTCGAGCTGGTCACCACGCTGCAGCAGCGTCTGGACGAAGCCGCGGATACATGCCAGCGGGGTGTTCAGCTTGTGCGCGGCGAGCCCGAAGAGGTCTCGACCGTCTTCCTCGAGGCCCAGCAGCGAGGGAGCCGTCGTATGGCTCTGCGTCATATGCTTCTTCCCTCCGCGTGGGACTCAACTACTTCTGGACGCTGGCGACCACTTTGCGTCGCCAATTGTCGTACAGACGGAGTCTGCCTTCCAACATAGCCTTCGTGAACCGCTCGCCTTGACTATTCCAGAGATAGCCGTTCGAGGCCAGCATCCGGATGCTTCGGACATGTGCCGTCACGCGCCTCCTGGCCTGCTCTGCTGTGGGTTGCCGGCCAGCACCGGCTCGGTCGTCGGGCTCCGGCTGCCGCCGGGCCCAGGCTCCTCGGTGATCGCGAACCCGGTGGTCGGCTGAATGTTGACGGAGAACCGCACGGCGTGCACACCCTGGCGGTCGCTGAAACGGAAGGCGATTGCCTTGGCGGGATTGGAGGCGCCGCCCGCGCGCACGGCCCACAGCTCGTAGACGCGTCCAGGAGGGGGCGGCGGCAGGCCCTCGACCACCAGCACCCCCCGGTCCTGCAGGGAGGACGCCAGCACCGTCGCCCGGGCACCACTGTCAGCGGCCGAGCCGGTGAGCGTCACCCGGTTGGCGGTGCCGTCGTTGACGACCCGCACCGCCTCCTGGAGGGCCGCCACCCTGGCCTGGTCGATCTGGTGCTGGTCGCGCAAGGCCAGGTTCCAGAGCGAGAGCGCCAGCACCACCAGCACGCCCGCCACCGCCACCGCGCGCACCGTCGTCCTCGTGCCGCGCCAGGAACGGATCGTCCTGGCGGCCCGGCGCCGCAGCGTCAACCCGGTCCTGCGGCGGACCGCGGCCCGAAGCGAGGCGGGCGGCTGGACCCGGACCGTCGCCAACGCCAGGCTCGCGGTCACCTCCTCGAACTCGCGCACGCTCGCCCTGCAGGCCGGGCATCCCTCGAGATGCCCCTGGAACGCCTGCTCCTCGTCAGGTTCGAGCGCGCCGAGGGCGAAGCCCGCAGCGAGCTCCTCGTAGTCGCTGTGATTCACCGGCGAGTCCATGGGAACTGCTCCTGGCGGCCGGCTTCGCGGAGCTCGTCCTTCAGCCTCCTCATCCCCGCCGCCATCCTGGTCCTCACCGTCTCGAGTGGGATGCCCACGAGGCTGGCGATCTCCCGCTGCGTATAACCACCAAAGTAGGCCAGCATGAGCGCCTCGCGCTGGGCCTCGGGCAGCTCGGCGAGCGCCGCCCGGACCCGCCCGCGGCGCTCGGAGGGCTCGAACTCCTCTTCCACGTCGGCCGGAGGCTCGATCGCCAGGGTCAGCGCCTCCTCCGGCCCCTGCCGGCGGCGCGGGTTCTCCTGGAGGCGCACCACGTCCACGGAGCGATGGTGGGTCATGGACAGCAGGTAGGTGCCAACCGTCCCTCGTGACGGGTCGAAGCGCCGCGCGTCGCGCCACAGCGAGAGGAACACCTCCCGCACCACCTCCTCGGCGAGGGTCCCGACCGCCAGGACCCGCAGCGCCAGCGCATAGGCCGCCTTGCCGTAGCGGTCGTACAGCGCCTCCAGCGCCGCCGCGTCCCCCTCAGCCACCAGCGCGACCAGCTGGCTGTCCTGCTGCCCGCGGTAGGCCTTGGGGCCGAGCACGCTCAGGACCCTTCCTGTCCGAGGCTCGACCGGCAAAGGCCGGCGGTTTGCTCCCTGGCGAAGAAGATGGCCACTTGCGCGCTGCCCGCTCGTCGACGACGCTGCCGGGACACGTCCATGCCCGACATCGCGCAGGAGAGCGGGTAGCCCGGGCTGTCGTCCCGAATGGGACGCTAGCACCCACCCCAGAGACCGGCAATGGCCTACCCTCGGGTGGATGGCGCAGGTTGAGCGCTCCCCGTGGCGTTGCTATATTGCCCAGGTCGCAAGCGGATGTGGCTCAGTTGGTAGAGCATCACCTTGCCAAGGTGAGGGTCGCGGGTTCGAGTCCCGTCATCCGCTCTGGTGCGAGGTCGGGGGTGTGTGCGCCCCGTCAGCGCGTCAGCGCCCTCCGGCAGCTCCCGGAGGGCGTTCTGCCGATTGGCAGCCCGCAAGGCGGTGTGGCCGAGTGGTTCAGGCAAGGGTCTGCAAAACCCTGTACCCCGGTTCAATTCCGGGCACCGCCTCCATCTGACCTGGGAATCGCGGTCGCGGAGCCGATTGCGAGCCGGACTCCCCTGTCGCTAGACTCCCGATGCTCCAAGGGGCGCGTAGCTCAGCGGGAGAGCGCTGCCTTCACACGGCAGAGGTCACAGGTTCGATACCTGTCGCGCCCACCAGCGAAAACACCTTCCCCGAGTCCTCTTGCGGCATGGTTTGCCAGAAGATTTGCCAGAAGAACCCTGGCCGGAGCTCGAGGCTCCGCTGTTGCGCCTACGTGGTGATGCCGAGGTTGATGAGGCGGTAGCCCATGGCGGCCTCGCTGACCTCGAACTCCTTGGCAAGGAGCACCGTCAGCGTCTCTGGAGTGTAGTGAGCGGCGGTGAGGAGCCGGCTCACTGCCTCCAGGACGAGGCGTTCGGGCATCAGGAGCGCGGCCGCGAACGCATTGGCTTCGATTTCTTCTCGGTCTGTCGCGAGGCTGGCGGTGGGATCGCGGAAGTTCACTCGTGCGGGAGCGTCGAGGATGAGAGGTCGGCCGGGGTGGAGCTTGAGGTGGCCGAGCTCGTGGGCGACGGTGAAGCGCTGCCGGGTGAGGCTGTGTGTGGAGTTGAGGCCGATCACAGTGCGGGTGTCGTCGCGGTAGAGCATCCCGGAGATGTCGCCGTCGTCGAACTGGTGTCGGACCACCTCGGCGTCGGACAGCTTGGCGAGGGCGAAGACGTCGATCGGCGCGGCGTCGATGTTGGCCTCGGTGAGCAGGCGCTGTGCGGCCAGGTCAGTCTTCCGCATCCTGGGTCTCCCTGATGGTTGGCCCGGCCCCAGCGGCGTTGAGGACGTGCTGGACGAAGCTACGGTGCTGATCTGGGATGCCTTCGAGGCGAAGTCCGGGTGGTGGGCCGCCAGGTAGCAGTTCCATGGGCTCCACGTCCAGGGCGGTGGCGAAGGTGATGAGAAGGTGCAGGGGGATGCGCTGCCGCCCGGCCTCGATGTTGGTGATCGAGGTTCGGTTCATGCCGGTCAGGCTCCCGAGCGCGGCCTGGCTGAGGTGCGCTCGGCGGCGGGCGAGGCGGACGCGGCGGCCGAACTCCGGATAGAAGTCGTCCATGGGGCCATCCTGACGGGAAGCTTCCAGAAATGCCAATCTGGCAAACGTATGTTTATAACAATGACATTCGAGGTTGCCGCATCAGACCATAATCGGCTACCGTGCTCGCACACCCCGCGTTCCCCCACGCTCGGGGCGTCGCCTTCTCCACCGCGGCCCGGTGCACGTCGCCGGGCTCCCCCTTGCTAGGAGGAACCACAGTGGCCACGTTGCCAACTTGCTTCCAGCAGGCGCTGCACAACATCCAGCCCGCCGAGGACGAAAGGAACGCCGCCGACGCGCACGAGCAGGTGAGCGACGCGCTCAAGACCGACCCAAGGCTGCGCGAGCTCGGGGTCGACCCGGTGCTGATCGGCTCGTACGCGCGCGAGGTGTCCATCAAGCGGGTCAAGGACGTGGACGTGTTCGGCCGGCTCGCCAACGCCGATGACACCCTCCGTCCCGGGCACATCCTTGACCAGTTTGAGCAGGTCCTCGCCGACGAGTTCGGGGAGGACCGGGTGGAGCGCCAGCACCGCTCGATCAAGACCGACTTCCCCGACTTCGACCTGTGCGTCGACGCCGTCCCCGCCCGGCCATATGGGGATCACTGGGAGCTCCCCAGCCGCCCCGGGGAGCGGGCCCGGTGGGTGGAGACGAACCCCACCAGGCTGAACGAGCTCACAACCCAGGTGAACAAGGACTTCATCCTCAATGGCAGCGGCATCTACGTGCCCGTCGTCAAGCTCGTGCGCCAGACCAGGCGGACCTGGCTGGGGGACCAGCCCGGCGGGTTCTACTTCGAGATCATGACCTACTGGGCGTTCGAGAACGAGCAGCCCAGCGAGACCAGCGTGGCCGGCTACCTCACCTTCGCGCTGGAGACGATCGCCGCGATGCTGCCCGAGGTCGCCACCGACGGGCTGGACGACCCGACCCTGGCCGACAAGACGATCACCACCAAGGCGACCGCCGCCGACTTCCAGACGGCGAAAACCAAGATCACCAAGGCGGCGAAGCTCGCGCAGGCGGCGCTGGAGGAGCGGGACGAGTGCAAGGCGGCCGTGATGTGGCGTGCGCTGCTCGGCGAGACGACCGAGGGCGATCAGGTCTTCCCGATCCCTGACTACTGCAACGCCGACGGCAGCCGCCGGAGCTACCCTGCCGTGACCACTGGCGCCACCAGGGTGCCCGCGGGGAGCGACCGCTACGCATGACCAAACCGTGGGAGCTGGGCTTGGCTGCCGAGCGCGACGCCTTGCGTGCCGCGCTCGGCAGCCTCGGCTTTGCTGATGACGGCGAGCTGCTCCGCGGCCCGGTACCATGGCGGCATCCCGACGGGCGCCAGCCCACCGCAACCGTGGACGTGCGGCTCGACGGCCGCTTCCCGTTCGCCCCCCCAATGGTGCAGGTGGTCGACCCCGGGGCGGAGCTGGAGCTCACCTTTCACCGCGAGCCGAACGGCACGTTGTGCCTGTGGGGCAGCGACGAGCTCGTCGAGGCGGCGCCCTGGCGTGACTCCAACCGGCTGCTGCAGCGCATCGGCGGCTGGCTTGCGCAAACGGCGGCGGGCTGGCTTGGCGACCAGGACTGCGACCTGGAGCGATACCTGCCACGCGACGACCGGATGGTGCTGTACGACCGCGAGGCGCTCGCCGGTATGACCGGCTGCGTCCGCACCAGCACCAGCCGCCAGGCCGGCACGGTCACCATCACAGCGGAGGGGCGCAAGCCGCCGCTGTCACCGCCGAAGGCACGGCGGGGCCTGCAGCGCAGGGACCAGCATCTGGCGTGGATCGCCGACATCGGCGAGCCGGTCCGCCCCATCTGGGACTGGGATGGCCTGGTTGCGGCGCTCGGCAGCTATGGGGCCACCGTCGAGCGACTCGTGCGACTCGGTGCCATTGAATTCGTGCTGGTGTACTACCGGCGGCATGGACAGGCCGGCGCGCTCGCGCTCGCACTGGACCCCGGGCACTCGCCAGCGGCCCCGACGGTACACGCGTGCGAAAGCGCCGACACCAGCACTGCCGCCCGCACCCTGCGGGCTGGCCCCACCGCTGATGAGCTCGCCGACCGGCCCGTTGCGATCGTCGGGCTGGGCGCGGTCGGGTCGTTTCTTGCCGACTCGCTGTATCGATCCGGTCTACGGCGGCTGATCCTGCTGGATCCGGAGCGGCTCCGTCCCGGCAACCTCATCCGACACCTCGCCGGCGACACGTTCGTCGGGCACCCCAAGGTCCACGCGGTCAAGGGCCACCTGAGCGCGCTGGGCCTTGACGTGAGCAGAGTAACCTGCAAGACGACGCGGGTCGCCACACTTGCTGAGGCGATCGGCCTGCTGGCCGAGCACGACCTCGTCGTCGACGCGACCGCCGACGCCCGCGCCACGGCGCTACTGCGCTGGGCCGCCGAGCAGACCGGCCACCCGATGGTGTCGGTCTGCCTGCAACGGGAGGGCGTGATCGCCCGCGCCGACCGGTTCCCGCTCGGCGACGACGAGCAGCACCTCGCCCCGGTCCCCTCCTTGCCCGGCCCGCCGCTGCCCAGGGAGCGCGGCTGCGGCGACCCCGTGTCGCTCACCCCGCCGGTGGCCGTACACGCCGCTGCCGAGCTGGGCTGCCGCCTTGCCCTCGACCAACTCCACGACGACCGCCGCCTGCCGGCGACCCTGCTCGATGTGCTCGTCGCCCAGGACGATCCACCCTACGACCGCCTCGGCCTGCTCACCCCTAGCCGCACCACAGCGGGGGCAACATGACCCGGCGGCCGGTACGCGTCGTAGTCGCATCCAACGTCGCAGACTTCATTGCACAGAGAGCCGGACAGGCCGCTCCCAGGGAGACTGGCGGCCTGCTGCTGGGCTGGTGGGAGGACACCAGCGTGGTCGTCCGCCACGCCGTGGAAGTGCCAGACCCGGATGCCACTAGTAACACCTGGACGCGCCATGAGGACGCCGCGCAAGCGACGCTGGACGCTGCCTTGCGTGATCTGGGCCACCCGTGGCTCGGCTATGTCGGGGACTGGCACAGCCATCCCGCCATACTGGACGCCAGCCCGACCGATGAGCTGTCCCTGCGTCGCGCATCCAGCCAGTACGCCAAGCCGCTTGCCCTGCTCGTCCACCAGCCCGGCGGCCGCCTCGATGTGCGTGTCGCCCACAATGGCCACATTCGCGCCGCTCGGCTCGGCCTGCCGCGACCACGATCACCTGCCACTTGTGCGCAGCCAGGAGAACACGATGCCCCCAGCCCTGAATGGCGACCCAGCCAGACCGGAACCGGCAGCTGACAACACTGACCGGTCGTCCGGGCCGCCACGGTTCGATCTGCGTGCCGCCTTCATCGCGCGACAGCAGCAGCTCCTCGCAGACCTCGGCCTGAGCCGCACGGTCGCCGACCATCCAGGGACGCTGGGGGATGCGACCGAGCTGGATTGGGCCGCCATGCTGCGGGACTTCCTGCCCCAGCGGTATGGCGTTTCGAAAGCCTTCGTCGTTGACACGAACCAGTGCCGCAGCGAGCAGCTCGATGTCGTGATCCACGATCGGCATTTTTCGCCACTGCTGTTCGAGGTCGGAGGCGCCCGCTTCATCCCGGCCGAGAGCGTCTACGCAGTCTTCGAGATCAAGCAGCAGATCAACAAGGAACAGGTCGAGTACGTCGGCGGGAAGATCGCGTCGGCGCGTAGGCTCATCCGCACCTCGGCCCCGATCCCTCATGCGGGCGGCGTCTACGAGCCACGCCCGCTGCCACGGATTCTTGGCGGCATCCTCACGCTGGACAGCGACTGGTCACCTCTGTTCGGCGACCCATTCCGGCGAGCGCTCACTGCACGTAGCGAGGACGAGGTGCTCGATCTCGGATGTGTCCTGCGGCACGGCGGCTTCGAAGTGTCCGACCCGTCGCAACCGGACAGCCTTGCCACCAGCGACGCGGAGACATCCGTGATCTACTTCACGCTGCGGCTTCTCAAGCGGCTGCAAGCCTTGGCGACCATTCCCGCGATCAACTTCGACGCATACGCAGCGGCCGTCTGGCCCTGACAGGGAACTGGCGGAAGACCTGGCTCACCGGTCCGGCCATGCGTAACAGAGCGCCATGCCGGCGACGAGCGGGGCGCGAGGAAACTCGGACATGCCTCTTACACAGGGATTTCCTTGGAAGTGGAGCTGAGGGGATTTGAACCCCTGACCTCTTGCATGCCATCCCAGTTACACCGGCAAACAGGACCCTACGGCGCCGCCCCTGACACCACGTCGCACCAGGTCGGCGGGGCGGTCAAGGGCCTTGCCGTCCTGCTCTGTGTGGGCTCGCACGGTGCTGTTGCTGACACCCTGCTGACAACTAACCGATGCAGAACCCCGGGCTCCGGTGCCGAGTCGTGCCAGCCTCGATGACCTCATCCTTGTAGGTGATGGCGAGCTACCGCTGTGGGATCCTGCGCTGCGTCGACGCGCAGACCAGATGCATCGACGAGGAGCGCTACGCCATCCGCTTCGTCCCCACCGCCCCGGCTCCAGCTGGTCGGCCAGCAATCGCCAACGCGTGCGCGTCTCCAGCGCGAAGGTCGCATGACCCCCGCCGAACGAAGCCGTGCTCCCTCCCGACCCGTAGCGGTACCCTCCTCGCCCAGCTCTCGAAGGGGGCGGCGGGAGGGTATGACGGTTCGCCTAGGCCGTGGGAACCGATCGCCGTGTACCGGAGAAACGGGGTTCTCCTCGCCTTCCCAGGGGCAGCGTGATCGCCAGATGGCTGCAGCAGAGATACCCTTCCTCCTTTTCAGCCGGCGACCCCGGCGGCGACCGCGTGGTTGGCCGTGTGCTGGTGCATCGCCTTCTCCGCCTCGTGCGCCTGCGGTTTCAGGTCGAAGACCACCTGTTTGACCGCCCCGGTGAAGGCGTAGGGCGCCTTGTCCTTGTAGGCGCGGTCGACGACGAGGCCGTTGTCGCGACCCACGTCCATGCCGGCGTAGCTCGAGAAGGCGATGGGCACGGTCCGCTCGATCCGGCCCTGGCCGATTTGGGTGTCGTTGGCGTAGAGGGAGACCGTGCCTCCGGTGCCGGGCTTTTCCTCGTCGGCGTCGAACTGCATGCGGACGGTGACGTCGCCGGTCGGGACCGGCACGTCCGACACCTGCTTGTACTGCTGGATACCCAGCATCGAGTAGCTGTGCTGCAGGTGGCCGTGGTCGTCGACCCACAGCGCGAACCCACCGATGAAGTCGGCGTTGGCGACCAGCACGCCCTCCGCGCCGCCATCGGGGACGTTGAGGTCGGCCTCGATGGCGTACGAGCGCCCGTAGATGCGCGGGATCATGCCGCGTTGCACGTTCTGGACGTCGCTGTGGAACGTGAACCTGGTGGTCGTGGGCATCGGTGGCAGGATACCGAAGAAGATGGACAGGCCGCCGAGCAACGGCAGCGCACGGTTCCTCTCGGACTCCTGCCAGAACAGCTCCTTCAGCTCGGCCAGCTTCTCGGGGTGCTGGGCTGCTAAGTCCTTGGCCTGGGTGAAGTCGTCGGGCAGGTGGTACAGCTCCCAGGTATCTCGCTCCGGGTCGTAGGCTCCTGGTGCAAACCGCTTCATCGTCTCAGGGGTGAGGTCCCACGGGGCCTTGTCCAACCTCGCGCAGGCCCACCAGCCGTCCTGGTAGATGGCGCGGTTGCCGAACATCTCGAAGTACTGCACGGTGTGGCGTTCGGCGGCGCCGGCGTGGTCGAAGGTATACAAGAAGCTGGTGCCGTCCATCGGCTCCTGCTCGATGCCGTCCACGACTCTGGCCTCGGGCAGCCCGACGGCCTCCAGGATCGTCGGCCCGACGTCGACGCAGTGGGTGAACTGCGAACGCATCGTGCCTGCGTCCTTGATGCGCTCCGGCCAGGAGACGACCATGGGATTCCGGTCGCCGCCGAGGTGGCTGGCGGTCTGCTTGCCCCACTGGAACGGCGTGTTGCCGGCCCACGCCCAGGCCGATGCGTAGTGCGGCGCGGTGTCGACCCCCCCGAGCGCGTCGATGCCGCCGTACTCGTCGATGAGCTTGAGCTGCTGCTCGGCCGTGAGGGGGACGCCGTTGAGGAAGGTGGTCTCGTTGAACGAGCCGGTGAGCGTGCCCTCCATGCTGGCGCCGTTGTCGCCCCAGATGTAGAAGATGAGCGTGTTGTCCAGGTCGCCCAGCGGCTCAATCGCGTCCAGCAGCCGGCCGACGTTCCAGTCGGCGTTCTCCGAGTAGCCGGCGTAGACCTCCATCTGGCGGGTGTAGAGCGTCTTCTCGGCATCAGACAGCGAGTCCCAGGCCGGGAACAGCTCCGGCCGCTCGGTCAGCACGGCGTCCTGGGGGATGACCCCGAGCTTCTTCTGGCGCTCGAAGACCTCCTCACGGTACCTGTCCCAGCCGCCGTCGAACCGGCCCTTGTACTTGTCGGCCCACGCCTTGGCCACGTGGTGGGGCGCGTGGCTGCAGCCGGTGGAGTAGTACATGAACCACGGCTTCTCCGGGTCCTGCGCGCGGACCGCGTGCAGCCACTCGACGGCCTTGTCGGTAAGGTCGTCGGGGAAGTAGTACTGCGCGCCGTCCTTGCCCTCCGGCACGCCAAGCGTCGAGTTGTCCTGGGTGATGATCGGGTCGTACTGCCCGGCGGCGCCGCTCAGGAACCCCCACCAGTGGTCGAAGCCCCATGACGGGGGCCAGTGGTCGAACGGGCCGGCGGCGCCCTGGACGTTGTCGGGGGTCAGGTGCCACTTGCCAAAGCCGCCGGTGACATAGCCGTTGTCCCTGAGGATGCGGGGGACGGCCGCGCAACTCCTGGGCTTGGCGGCCGTGTAGCCGGGGAACGGCCCGGGGTACTCGGCGATCGAGCCGAAGCCCACGCGATGGTGGTTGCGCCCGGTGAGCAGGGCCGCACGGGTCGGCGAGCACACCGCGGTCACGTGGAAGCGGTTGTAGGTCAGCCCCATCCGCTGCACGCGCGTCATGTTGGGCGTGGCGATCGGGCCACCGAAGGTGTCGGGATTCCCAAAGCCCGCATCGTCGATGAGGACGACGAGCACGTTGGGCGCCCCCTCTGGCGCCTTCGGCCCGGGCACGATGCTCCAGTCGGCGACCGACCTGTCCAGCGTGCGCCCGAGCGTCCCGCCAAAGGTGCGGTCGGGAATCGGCAGGACGGTGCGGTCGGGCTTGAACTTGCCCATCGCCTCGGCCAGGGACGCCCGCAGCGCCTTGAGGCCCTTCTCGTCCGACTGGACCACCGACTTCATCGGCGAGCCGGGCAGCGCCCGTTCGATCGCCAGGCGCTGCTCGTCCGGGAAGGCCGCGATGATCCCGGCCGACCCCGCAGGGAGATTCTCGCCGATCTTGTCGCGGATGCCGCTCTTCAGCCGGTGGTCGGCGAACCTGCCGACGATCGCGCCGCCCGCAGCGCCCACCGCGACCGAGGCGAGCAGCTCCGGCGCGAACAGGCCGACCACCAGACCGACCCCCGCGCCCCAACCAAGCCCCCGACGACCGAGATGGTCGCCCGTGGACACGACCGTCACCTGGCCGTCCTCGGCGTGGCCGACGAGGATCGCGCCCTCGACCGTGACCGTCTTGCTCTTCACCAGCTCGACCAGTGCGTCGAAGTCCTGCCGCGCCGCGTCGATGCTCCGATAGCCAGCAACCAGCACGTCCATGGTCGTGTCAGTCATGACCTGCCCCTCTGCTCCGATCGCCCCGGCGACCACGCCCTACGCGGCGACGTCGCGGCCGGTGGGCCGTGAGCGCCCAGGTCGTGGGCCAGACGCTGGACCTCCCCCATCAAGAAGACAACGGAGACGGGCGCCCCGGCTTCACCCGATCCGGGTGAAACTGGGTGCGACGCCGGCCTACGCTTCCAGAACGCCAAGGTCCCACCGTGGGGTGCAGCCCGCGCGGCCCGGACGCCAGGCGCCCTCAAAGGCTTCCGTCGCGCCTCCGCCCGCAAAGCTCTGGCGTTGAAGCAGTACATGCCAGCGATTACCCTGCCTGAGGTGAATGCGAGCATCGAGGGGCGTGCTCCCCATCGTCTGGAGCGAGACCCGCGGCCCCGGGTGAGGCCGGCCTTCGAGCTGGTGGAGTCCAAGCTCGGCGTCCCATGGACCCGCCCGGGGATCGTGGCCCGCACCGTGCTGGTCCAGCGGCTGCTCGCCTGGCATGCCGCGCCGGTCATCTGCGTGGTGGCGCCGCCCGGCTACGGCAAGACGACCCTGCTGGCCCAGTGGGCCAGGCGCCAGGGCCGCCGCGTCGGCTGGGTCACAGTCGACCGGCGCGACAACGACCCCATGGTCCTGCTGACCTACATCGCCGTCGCCCTGGACCGCATCGAGCCGATCGACCCGGGAGTCTTTGGTGCCCTGGCCGCACCAGGCGCCTTGGTCACAGGCACGGTCCTGCCCCGGCTGGCGGCCGCCGTGTCGGCGATGACCCAGCCGGTAGCCCTGGTCGTTGACAACGTGGAGGCGCTCGACAACCCGCAGTGCCTGGACGCCCTGGTCGAGGTGGCGGCGCACCTGCCCGCAGGGTCGCAGCTGGCGCTGGCCGCCCGGACCACACCCGGGCTGCCGGTGGCGCTGTGGGGCGAGCCGGGCCGGGTCGTGGCCATCGGGGTCGACCAGCTCAAGATGGACCAGCGGGAGGCACACGCGCTGCTGGAGGGTGCCGGGGTGCAGCTTGGCGACGCCGAGGCGACCGAGCTGGTGTGGCGCACGGAGGGATGGCCGGTGGGGCTGTACCTTGCCGCGCTGACCCTCAAGGAAGGGCCGGCAGGCGATCCGCGGCAGGGTGGGGCCGGGTTTTCGGGGGCTGACCGGTTCATCGCTGACTACCTGTGGGACGAGCTGCTGACCCACCTGCCGCCGCCGACGGTGTCGTTCCTGACGCGCACGGCGGTGCTTGACCGCATGTGCGGGCCGCTGTGCGACGCGGTCCTGGACACGACCGGTTCGGCCGAGGTGTTGGCATCGCTGGCGAGCTCGAACCTGTTGCTGCTCCCGCTGGACCGCCACCGGCGGTGGTATCGCTACCACCACCTGTTCCGCGGCTTGCTGCGCGCCGAGCTTGAGCGGCGTGCGCCCGAGCTGGTCGCCCAGCTCCATCTGCGGGCGGCGGCGTGGTGCCAGGCCAACGGGCTGCCAGAGACCGCCATTGACCATGCCCAGGCCGCCGGTGACGCCGATCAGGTCGCCGGCCTGGTCGCTAGCCTGGGGCAACCTGCCTTTGCCGGCGGGCGCGTGGACACCGTCCGCCGCTGGGTCGGGTGGTTCGACGAGCAGGGGTTGATCGACCGCTACCCGCAGGTCGCCGTGCAAGGAGCCCTGCTGCAGGCACTGCTGGGCCAGCCGGCTGCTGCCGAGCGCTGGGCTGAGGCGGCCGAACGCGGCGCGGTCGCGACGGGGACGGGCCAAGAACCTAGTACGGTGGAGGCCCCGCTGGCGCTGCTGCGCGCGTTCCTGTGCCGCAACGGCGTGGAGCGGATGCGCGCCGACGCAGAGGCCGCGGTGGCCGGGCTGGCCCCAGCCAGCCCATGGCGCGCGGCGGCGCTAGCCACGTTGGGGATGGCCAACGTGCTGGCCGGCCAGGCCGACCGCGCCGACCCCATCCTGGCCCACACGGTCCAGGTCGCCATGCATGCCCGGGCGCTGCCGGGCGCCTCGGTCGCCCTGGCCGAACGCGCAATGGTAGCGATGGCACGCCACGACTGGCCCCAGGCCGCCGCCCTCGCCGAGCAAGCGCTTGCGACCGTCCGGGCGGGGCGGCTGGAGGACTACATGACAAGCGCCCTGGTCCATGCGGTGGTGGCTCGCACGGCCGCGCACGAAGGCGACGTGCCACGGGCCCACCAGCAGCTCGCCCGGGCCGCTCGCTTGCGCCCGCTGCTCACCTACGCCATGCCGCACCTCGCGGTCCAGGCGCTGCTTGAGCTCGTGCGTGTCTACCTGGCGCTGGACGACCTCGCCGGGGCCAGGGCGGTCCTGCGGGAGGCCAACGACATCCTGCGGCGGCGACCCGACCTTGGCACCCTGCCAGAGCAGGCCGCCCAGCTACGCTCCAAGGCCTCCGGGATCGGGGGTGGGACTGGGGGTGCCTCGTCGCTCAGCAAGGCCGAGCTGCGTCTGCTCCCGCTGCTGCGCACGCAGCTGACCTACCGGGAGATCGGCGAGCGGCTGTACCTCTCCGAGCACACAGTCAAGAAGGAGGCGATGTCGATCCACCGCAAGCTCGGCGTGTCGTCCCGTAGTCAGGCGGTCGAACGCGCGCAGCAACTCGGGCTCGGCGCGTAGAGGTCGGCACTCGCCTGAACCTTCGCTAGGAGCCGGAAGCGATCGCCGGCACACGGCCGCCGCCGGTGCAGGAGTCAAAGCAGCACGATCCACAGCGCGTTCGCCGCGTCCACGCCCGAGGCGAGCGCGGCTGGTCGCACCGATTCCTGGCGGCCGGCCGCCGCCCCACCGACGTCGACGAAGTCGCCCTGGAGCCCAGCGACGACCAGGCTCGACTGCCGGCCTATGACCTGGATTCCACCTGCGGGTGGGGTTGTGGGAATGGGCCGAGCAGGAGCGGCAGGTGCTGGCGTGTCGTGACTGCCTCGAAGGCAGGGCCGTCGATGGCGGTGAAGGTCGCTGCAACCGGCTGATCAAGCCTGCGGAACTTGTGGGCCTCCTCGGAGGTCAGCTCACGGCGGGTAGCGCTGGCCGCCCACAGCAGCGCCTCGTTCCAGGTCGCGGGGCTGCCGCGGAAGCCCAGCACGTCGTGGACCCACAGCCCATGCCCTCGGTGCCAGCGACCCTTGGCATCAAGCCGCAGCCGCATCGGGATGTCAGCAGCCCGCTTGCGGAGGCCGCGGTTGCGGAAGAACAAGGCGAGGATGCCGATCGCGCACAGCCACAGGGGAACGCCCAGCAGCGCGAGGATTGCCCAGATCATGATGTGCCCCTTGTTGCACAGAACCCGGATTGCGGCTCTGAAATCCCTCCTACCTGTATGGCCAGCTGTATCGCTGCCACGCCTGGCCGGCATCACCCAAAAGAGATGAACGGGAGCCGTAGCGAGGTGGCGTCTCAGGAGCGGTGTAAACGGCCCCGGACGCAGGCTCCTGCGGGATATTACGCGGCGGTGGTGCCAGTCTCGGCGACCACCTCCTCGTTGCCGTTGTGACCCGGTGGTTGGGCCAGCAGCTCGCGCCGTAGG
>WNGK01003236.1_pt1 | contig 32284 bp, 20 predicted proteins | sample 5400601 | NCBI WGS metagenome assembly WNGK01 (sample SAMN13153376, study PRJNA577476) | soil metagenome | isolation source: 60 cm soil or saprolite under Garry oak tree replicate 1 | place: USA:California | collected 2016-06-15 | reverse complement strand
AACGGCCGGCCGCAATCCGTACATGGATATTGACCGCGTGGGCATCTTTGGTACGTCCGCTGGAGGTTATGGCGCAGCCCACGCCATGCTTGTGTTTCCTGAATTCTACAAAGTTGGAGTCACCATCTCAGGCGATCATGATGCGCGGTTGGATAAAGCATGGTGGAACGAAGCTTACCAGGGATTTCCCGTGCAAAACGACTACGCCGCGCAGTCGAACGTGACCATGGCCGACCGGCTGCAGGGACATCTCCTGATCGAGCACGGCGACATTGACGACAACGTTCATCCCGTCGAGATCATGCGGTTCGTCGATGCCCTGATGAATGCAAACAAAAATTTCGATATGTTGCTAGTGCCGAACATGTATCACGGCGAGAGTGGGCCGCATGCGGCCTACCTGGTCAAGCGAAGATGGGATTACTTCGTTCAATACCTGCTGGGCATGGCCGCGCCGAAGGACTTCTCACTTACGGAAGAAGATCTGTCAGCAGGTGCGCACCGAAGGACACTGGAGCACACAATGCATTGATCTCTTGGCTGATGTCATTGGTAGTCGCAAGAACCCATAACGGTAGGACACGACTTCCACCAAGAAATTCTGAATTGTTTTTCCGTCAGCAGCGGAATTGCAAAACAAAGTAGGGCATGAGCACACGATATAGCCGTCGAGAGGCATTGAAAACCATAGCGGCTGTTTCGGCCGCTGCGATGCTGCCGGAGCGGATAACTGCGCAGCCGCCGGCATTGCGCGTGGCTGGTCGTGATGTCGAAATCCACATCACGTCCGTCAGTCAGAACACACTCAGGCTGACGCTATTTCCCATACAAGACGGGAAAATTGGTTTTGTGCCACTTAACGGATCGCTGGTGCGACCGGATTGGGGTCCTCCGATTGCGACGCTCCGCGGACCTATTGGCGACCGCGTAATCAAGTGCGGCGCAATGAGTGTTCGCGTCAACACGAACCAGATGGCGTTCACGCTCACGAACCCTAAGGGCGACGTTTTGCAGCGGTTGAAAGTCGATCCTGAAAGCCGGAATGTTTCTTTTCTGACGGGAGATTCTCCTCTTCTTGGCCTCGGAGAAGGAGGCCCGCAATTCGATCGTCGTGGTTCTGTTGATGAAATGCGCAGCGGTCAGGGCGGCTACAAGCTCGCAACTCACGGCGGCCGGGTGCCAATACCGTGGATCATCAGCACTTCTGGTTGGGCGATGTTCATTCACCACCCGTTCGGCACATTCGATTTCACGGGGACACAAAGCAAATTTCAGCCACTGGCCGAAAATGCGCTGCCGCTGGATATCTTTTTTATAGGTGCGCGAGACCCCGCGGTCATTATGGCGGAATACGCAGGTCTTACTGGGCATGCCGAACTTCCCCCGTTGTGGAGCCTCGGCTATCAGCAATCCCATCGCACGTTGGCGAGCAGGGCAGAGGTGCTTGCTGAAGCCAAGACCTTTCGTGAAAAGAAGCTGCCGTGTGATGCATTGATCTATTTGGGCACTGGCTTCTGTCCTTCAGGATGGAACACTGAAAACGGATCGTTTGCATGGAACTCCAACGTCTTTCCTGATCCCAAGCAAATGCTGCGCCAGCTTCACCAGGACAATTTCCACGTCGTCCTTCACTCGGTTATCTTGACTGATAAACTTCGCGGCTCGGCCCGCGACCGTTGCGAACTTGCTCAGTTTGACGAAGAGCAAGCTGGTTGCTACTGGGGCGCGCACCGCAAAGATTTCGCGATGGGAGTTGACGGCTGGTGGCCGGACGAGGGCGATCCCATGGACACCGCCTCCCGCCTGGTGCGAAACCGCATGTACTGGGAGGGACCGCAGATTGATCGTCCGCAGGAACGGCCCTATGCTCTGCATCGCAATGGTTACGCAGGCATGCAGCGCTACGCGTCATTTTTGTGGTCGGGGGATGTCTACTCGACGTGGGAGACCCTCAAGACCCACATTCCCATTGCGATCAATACAGGTCTGAGCGGTATTCCGTACTGGGGTACGGACATCGGCGGGTTTGTTCCCACAAAGGAATTCACTGCTGAACTCTACTTGCGCTGGTTTCAGTTCGGAGCATTCTGCCCATTGTTCCGCTGCCATGGCCGCAATTGGAAATTGCGGCTTCCGTGGGGATGGAATAGCGGAGATCCCGGACCGATTGAGATCAGGAACTATGAAGGTGCCGCGATTCCCGACCCCAGCCAGTTGCATAACACGCAAGTTGAGCCAATCTGCCGGAAGTATCTGGAACTCCGCTATCGCATGCTTCCTTATATATACGGCGCGGTGCGCGAGTGCGCGACGACTGGTATGCCCATTATGCGGGCATTGTGGCTGCACTATCCCGACGACCCCATCGCAACCGCGAGAAGGGATGAGTATTTGTGGGGAAGGAATCTATTGGTTGCTCCCGTCGTGGAACAGGGCGCCACCACTCGGAAACTGTACCTGCCTCATGGCGCGTGGTTCGACTTCTGTACCGGTGAGCGCGTAGAAGGTGGACGGGAGATCACGCGCCAGGTGGATTTGGAAACCATACCACTCTATGTTCGCGCGGGATCGATCCTGCCGCTAGGCCCCGTGAAGCAGCACGCGTACGAGAAGTCGAGCGAACCGCTCTCAATTTCAATTTATCCGGGCGCGGACGCTTCGTTTCTGTTGTACGAGGACGATGGCAAGTCCTTCGCGTATCGCAAGGGCGAATGGATGGGCATGCAACTGGGCTGGAACGAAGCGCGGCACGCGTTGACGCTGCGTCTTGCCGAGGGATCGCGGATGCTCCCGCCGTTGCGACGAGACATAGAGGTAAAGCTCAACGGGAACAAACAATTGATTGCATTCGACGGACATCCGATCGAAGTCCGCCTGTAATTAGTCAGCCGCAGTTCCTGGCCGCCTGGGAAGAGGGAAAGTCGTGGATCGCCGACGTTTCTTACAAAGCGCAATGGCCGTGACCGCGGTCACGTATCTTCCCGAGAGTAGTAATTCTGAACCCGTTGCGCGCGGCGAAATTGTTCGGTCTGTCAACGACGCACTGATGCCAGTTGGCAAGACTGACATCGAAGGTCACACACTTGTCTGCGAATTTAATCTCAACTCAACCGCCTGGAAGGTTTACGAAGATCTGCGCACTCGCGAAGGAGCCTTAACCTTTGTTTCTGCGCAAGGTGCCCGGATACTTTCTAAAAGCGCCGAAGCGTCGTTTGCTGAAACCAACACTCCGTATCTCGGCCTTAGCTTGAAAGATATCGGAATGGCAAACGCAGACCTGCTTGCTGATATTTTGCTCAAACACAATGACGATCCTGATCCGGAGAAGGTGAAATCTGCTGCTCCACCGCTGGGCTCTGTGCAAAGCAGCGGCCCGAGTTGGCGGCTGCCCTGGGACACCTTCGTCGGGACCAAAGAATGTTTCGACACCATGCCGGTGTTTCCTAGTGGAAGCACTCGAACCTATCATCCAGTGCAATATTTTCCCGACGCTAATGCAAAGGCTGTACAGAAAGGCTTCGATGGTCTGGTGGGAGGCTGGATGCCCGCCGTGCGTAAGTTGCTGCCCCGATCAGAAACCGCTTACGACGAGGTGATTGTGTTCGGTGACGTAGAAGCGCGAGACCAGTTCATCGTTCAGACTTGGCATCGCACCACGAGAATCGAAAACGGCAAAATCGCGAAGGTCGTCTACGGCTACAGCTACCCGGCATTTCCTCCACGACGCGACGACCCCAAGCCGGAGCAGTTCTACCGCGCGCTGCTCATTTTCTCGGGATATTGGGACAAATTGCTCGGCGATTTCGCGAAAGTATCGCTTCCTGCGAATGTCTGGATAGACATGGCGAAGCATGCCTTCGCCAAGGAAATCATGGTTCGGCCGGGCGGAGTTTATCCCAAGTACGGCGCCGTTGACCGCGATTATTACGGCTCGGAATACGACGGCTTCCAAGACATTTTCACCAGCTCGGTCTACACAAACCTGGAGTGGGGCCGCTTCGAAACAGCTCGCGCGGTCATTGGTAACTACTTTACGGATTTCGTAGGCGCGAAGGGCATGGTCAACATGCGCGGCCCGGAAACCGCGCAGTTCGGCATGACACTGTCTTTGCTTGCGCGCTATTTCAATTACACACGCGACCGCGAGTTTCTGCTAACGCATCGCTCGAAAATCGAAGCCACGGCCACACTACTTTGCGATATGCACGATGAAAGCCTTCGCTTACCGCAGAACGATCCTGGGTTCGGATTGATTCACGGCTGGAGCGAATCTGATTCGTGCCTGATGCCGAAGCCGATGATCTGGTGGCTTCCGTATTTTGCCAACAATGCATTCGCCGCTCGAGGGCTTAAAGATTTAAGCCGCGTGTGGGATGAAATCATCGGCACTCAGGGTCAACAAGCCGCAGAACAAAGCGCCGCCTGGAGAAAACGCAGCCATGTTCTCCAAGACGCTTTGGTTCGAAGCATGGAGAAAAATGTCAGGCGCGACATGAATCCGCCATACATCGGAACTTTTCCCGACACGAAGCTGACGTTTCGAGAGTCCATGCAGCAAGAACATCCCAGCCCGCAGCAGTGGCCGCATCGCGGCTATGCCGAATTGCTACAAGCGGACATGTTGCCGCCAAATCTTACAAATCTGGTCATTGATTGCATGCGCGCCTATGGAGCAACCACCCTGGGCGTAGTCGCCAATGTGGAGCCACCTCATCCGAAGGGACGAGATATTCTGGGCTTCATCTCGTACGGATATGCCCAGGCGCTGCTTCGTCTCGATCGCGTCGAAGAATATCTGCTGTTCCTCTACTCACATCGTTATCACGATCATACCCGCGGCAGTTGGACGGCCGGAGAGGTCGCTGGCGTTGACGGCGACAACGCGTTGTTCTGCATCCCAGCTCAGCTGACGATCCCATTGCTTGTGCGCTGGATGCTGATGTTGGAGGATTCCGATGAGGACAGGTTGTATTTTGGAAGAGGCTTGCCGCGAGAGTGGGTTGCATCCGGCAAAGAGATAAGAATCGAAGGCGCTCCGACGCGGTGGGGAAGAGTGAACCTCAGCATGGTATCGCCACCCTCATCAAATCGCGTCAACGCCACAGTCGACCTTGCGCGTGCTGGATCGCCGAAAGAAATACACGTGAAAGTGCGATTGGCGAAAAACAAAATTGTCCAAGCGGTAAACGTAAACGGACATGCAGCCGCGATCGCTGGACTGAACAAGGACACCGTAATCATTCCGACGGGCACCCGCAAGCACTTCGAAATTGTCGGTCAGTTCACCTGAGGCGCCGCCAACTTAGTAGACGAGCAGACTAAGCTACAATTTCCTCAGCAGGTTCTCGGGGCAAGCCGCATCTCTTTCATGGGTCATCACCAATTTCCAGTTCTCATGCTCCTTTTGGCGTTGGCTTGTCCTACACACGCCCAGGGCCCCTCAAATGGGAATGCCGCCGCTTCAGTTGAGTCAGCTTTGCGCGAGCGCAATTTCCAGCAGGCTCTCGATCTTGTTCGCCCGCAACTGCAGCAGTCGCCAAAGAATGCCAAGTTGTGGACACTGGAAGGCATCGCACTCGCAGGTCTCGGGCGTGATCGGGAAGCGCTGAGCGCCTATAACAGTGCTCTCAGGGTCTCGCCGGATTATCTCGCCGCTCTGGAAGGCGCAGCTGAACTGGAATACAAGGCCGGCAGCAGTCGCGCCGTCCCGTTACTCAATCACATTGTGAAGCTGCGCCCCGACGATCCCACCAGTCATGCCATGCTAGGAGTGCTTGCCTACAAGCAACACGATTGCACATCCGCAGTGAAGCATTTCCGCGCCAGCCGCGAGCTGATCACATCTCAACCAGCGGCCCTGGCCCAGTACGGTTCGTGCCTTGTCGACTTGCAGCAGCCAGACGATGCGATCCCGCTATTTCAACAGCTTCTCACGCTGCAATCCGACGATCTTCATGCCCGATATAACCTTGCGGTTGTCCAGCTAACTGCACATCGTGCAAAAGATGCCATTGCAACGCTTCAGCCGTTACTGCAAGCTCAGCCACGAGATCCAGATGTGCTTGATTTGGCATCTTCTGCTTACGAGGATTCCGGCGACACTCCCCAAGCCGTGGGCCTGCTACGTCAGGCGATCGTGCTCGATCCCAAGAAGGTCAAGTATTACCTGGATTTTGCCACCATTTCTTTTAATCACGAGTCGTTCCAAGTCGGCGTGGACATGATCAACGTGGGTTTGAAGCAGATTCCAAATGCGGCCGCGCTCTACACGGTACGCGGCATTCTCTATATTCAGCTCGCGCAATTTGAAAAGGGCCAAGCCGATTTCGAAACCGCCAACCGGATTGACCCCAGCCAGACATCCGGCGCGGTGGCGGAGGGTCTGGCGCTGGTCCAGCAAAGCAACCTTGATCAGGCGCTTGCGACCGTGCAGTCCCGATTGAAGAGCAGTCCTAAAGACGCCTTCTTGCACTACATGGAGGCGCAAATTCTGTTCCAGCAAGGCGCAGACCCCGATACGCCGCAATTCAAAGAAGCGGTGGCCGCCGCTGTCCTTTCAACTCAGCTGAATCCTGATTTCGTGCTAGCCCGCGATTTGCTGGGCAACTTGTATTTGAAATCGGGGCAAATAGATAAATCCATTGAGCAGTCTCGCCGAGCCCTGCAGCAGAGTCCTTCCGATCAGGAAGCGCTGTACCACCTAATACAGGCATTGCGACACAGCGGCAAAGATAGCAAGGGAGAGCTACCGGTTTTGGTGAAGCGCCTAGCGGTGCTTCGGCGGGAGTCGCGCAATGAGGAGGTCTCCGGAACCCGATACAGACTCTACGAACCGGAGGCCCAGAATCCCCAAGCTGCGGAACCGAAGTGATCGTTTGCGAAAACGTAGTTCGGCTTAAGTCTTCGAAAGCGACCTCAGATTCACTGCGGCACGTCTTCGACAAGCTTGTAGCGATAACGCTGCTTCTGCTCCTTTGCCGACTCCTGCCGGAGCAGCGCCAGCCGCTTTAGCAACTCAGGCACTTCCGCCGTTTTTCCGCTTTTTCGGAGTGCCTGAATTAGCCGGTACAACGACGTCTGGTCTTTAGGATCAATTTCGATTGCCTTTCGGCACTGATTTGCAGCTTCCTGATTTTGCCCTGATTGCAGGTACAGCTTCGCCAGAACTGCGCGGGCAGCGGCCAGTGTGGGTCGAAGTGAAACCGCCCGCCTCGCTGACTCCAGAGCCATTTGAAATGCAGGTGTGCCCGGATCCGCCCCTTTTTGTGTGAGTACATCGGCCTGCAGATATAGCAGCAGAGCGTCATTCGGTTTTCGTTTCAGCTTCTGCTGAACGTCAGCCAGGGCGCGATCGAGATCATTCTGCTGAACTGCCAGTAAACCTTGAGCTGCAGTCGTCAGCGACTCATTGGGGTCCAGTTCGTAAGCCCTTTCCAGATCTGCTTCTGCTTTACCGTAGTCGGCCACCTGTACGTAGAGCACTCCGCGCGCAAAGTACAGCTGCGCAGAATTGGGCTGTTGTCCGATTCCATCGCTCACGACGTTAATACCGACCTGAAAGGAGTCGTGGGCAGAGGAAATCTGTGCAAAATCCAGGTAAAGGGCGGCGTTCTTCGGATCGAGCAGTATTGCTTGACGCAGCAGGTTGACGGCCTGAGTGGTGTTGCCTGAGTCCTCGTAGGCGGTTGACGCGAGCTCCAAGACCTGCGGATTAGCGGTAGCCGCTTGGAGGATTGGGATCAGCGTGGCGACGGCATCTTGAGGCTTGTGGACCATCAGCTGCAGGGAGGCCAACAAGCTCCGTTGCTGAGGTTCTTCAGGCTGCAACGCAACCGCGCGCTGAAAAACTTCGATCGCCTTATCAAATTGCTTCAGCTTGACCAGGCAAGTGGCATAAGCGTGCAGGGCGTCGAGTTGCGTATCGAGCAACTCTCCGGCCTTTTCGAAGTGAGGGGCTGCGACACCGCAATTGCCTTGCCTATATTCGAGAACTGCAATCATCGCATGACTTGTTGCATCGTCCGGCCGCAATCGCAAAATGTGCTGTAGCAGTGGAATCGCGGCCATGCTGCCGGCTTCGAATTGAAGTTGCGCCTCTCGCTGCAGTGCAGGAATGTAATCCGGCGAAAGTTTCCGAGCATTGCGAAACGAGGCCAGTGCCCTCTGTGTGTTTCCTTCTCCCGCGTAGGCTGCACCTTGAAACGTCCACAACTGCGGATCGCTCGGAGAACTGTGAATAGCGCGCTGAACAAGTTGAAGTGCTTGAGCAAAGTCCCGGTTTTGCAAGGCAGTAGTGATTGCTGTGATTTGGTCTTGCGTGCTCTGCGCGAATGAGTGGTAGAGAGAAAGAAACAGTGCGAGAGCGCCGCAAGCCTTACCGATTGGGTGAGAAGCTGTCATCTTTTTTTCTAGCTTCTGGCAATTATTGTGCGGCCTTGTGTGTTTAGGGCTGGGCACGATTTTATGCCGGAATTCGTCTTGACGATCCCGGGATGAGAACCTCTCCGTACTAGCCGGGTATTGCTTCTTGACTTATGCCGACTCCGAAAAAGGGCCCCGCTTTCGACGGGGCCGTGTGCAGGCTTAGTGCAAAAGCTAGAAGGTGATCTTCGCTCCCAATTGCCAGTTTCTGGGCAATTGCTGACTGATGGCGCTGCCGAATGAGCCATTAGCCAGGTTGGGATCAAGAAAGAGATTTGGATGGTTGAAGAGATTGAAGAACTCAAACCGCAACTGCAGGTTCCATCCCTCCGTGATGTGCGTATCCTTGTAGGCCGTGAGATCGGTTTCAGCGAAGCTCGGCTGACGGAACTGCTGAGTTTTCTCATTGCCATTCGCACCTGGTGTAGGTGCAGTGAATTGTCCGGCGGTGAAAACATGAGTGAGGTTCGCGGTCCGCGATGTCGCCTGGTGATAGCTGGTGACATCAGGATAGTCCAGGTTATCCCCATCAGCGTTGTAGTCGCCGCCTGCGCTAAATGGCGCAGTGGTCACCACCGTGAAGGGATAACCCGTCTGGTAGATACTGGTCGCACTGACGCCCCATCCTCCAGTCAATAGTCCGACGCCTCCGTGTCCGCCATTCAATCCCGGCAGCTCGTAATTGAAGGTAAAGGAGAAGCGGTTAGGAACATCCCACGGGGAATTCCCATAAAACTGGTGCGGATTTAGAGCCGTGGGATAAGAGCCGTTGCCGAGGCTGGCACCGCCAGTCCCTGCGTCATCTTTGGAGTTGGATCGAGTATAGGAGAAATCAAAGAACGCACGTTTCGCACGTCCCCTGAAATCAAAGGTCACGCCGTTATAGTTGGCTACACGATCATTGTCTGCATAAGAGATAGATCCAAAGCTGGGGTTGAGCCTGGTCGGAGCCGGATTTACCAACAAGTCCCCAGGTTTGGCGTTGATATCCGCTCCATAGCTGACTGCGCCAGCCTGATTCCCGTTGGCAACCAGATCGCCCGAGTGCGAACCGCTGTAGAGCACGCTGGCGACGAGACTACTGCCGATCTTCCGCTCCAGCGTAGCCGCCCAAATATAGGTGGTGGGCGACTTCAAGTGCGGATTGATTCCGCCAATTGGGGCGTTGGCACCGGCAACACCGCCTGCCGAATTAAGACAGGACGGGCTCGGGCAAAGCGGAGAGGGATATGTAAACCCAAATGGAGGCTTAGTGCCGCTGCCCTGCACAAAAATCGGAGCAGGCAACGTTGAGCGATCGAAAGTCGGCAAGATAAGCCCCGGCGGATTACCCCGGAATTCTTCTTGAACATTGGCCTGGGATAGCCAATTCGAATACATTCCGAACCCGCCGCGCAACACCCAATCTCCTTTTCCGTTGACGTCCCATGCGAACCCGGCGCGCGGGTTGTAAGTCTTAGGCGAACTCAACAGGGCATTGCGGGTGGGCTTGGCAACACCGTTTGCTACTCGCTGTTGAAAAGTCGAACCGGATGCGAGATAGAAATTACCAAATACGGTGGAGGCGCTGCGCGAATATGGGTTCCCTTGATCGTCGAAACGGAAACCCAGTGTCAGGGTCAAGTTGCGCCTTGCCTTCCAAGTATCCTCAGCAAAAATTCCCCAGGTTCGTGAGGCGGCGTTCCACTCCCACAGCTGTTGTTGACCCGTAATCGGGTTGTACATCACTCCACCTTCTGTATGAGGAGCATCCTGCGCAAGGTTCAAGAGGTTGTCGAACTGGAATTTGGGTGTCGACCACGGCCCCTGGAACGGCTCTACGTCATCCCCAAACCAGCCCTCATAACCGAATTTCAGGGCGTGAGCGCCCCGAACATGTGTCAGCACATCGCGCCAGTGATAGTTGTGCTGGATGAAATCACCTTGAGCAAAACCCTGGCCGTAAAACCCTCCAAAGCCATCCAGGTTCGATAGTCCTGATACGCCGACGGAAGGCACTGTGAAATCGCCGGTCTGATGTTGTACTCCCTCGATGCGGTTCTGGGCGAAGATGGCTTCATTCAATGTGGTGGGGCTGAACGTGTGAGTGTAGTTCACCTGGAAGGCACGCTCCCAGTTGCTGTTGGTGGAGGAGAACTGAGGTATCGGGGCGGCGCCGCCGAAATTGAGTGTGGTGCGGAAGAAACTGCCATAGATACGGTCATTCTTGAAATATTTGTCAACGCGCACGAAATATTGGTCCCCATTGCGGAAATTGCTGGAGTTGAAAATACCCGTGTCGATCACCGGAAGGTTACAAGGAATTGAGCCGGTGGCCGAACCCGGAACCGCAATGGTACCCGTGCAAGACGTTCCGAGAAGGTGCTGGTCAGCGGTCTTGCTGACACTGCTGCCGCTCAATCCTACCGGGGCGTAAGTGTTCAGGATCTTCGTGCCAAATGTGCTGGAATAATTTTGTTGGGCCCATGTGTCGAACTGTGGGTCCGGAAAATTGATGGTTGAACCGCCAGTCGCAGCCGATGACCGTAACGGTTCGAGAGCAAAGAAGAAATAAAACTGGTGATGGGGCACTATTGGACCGCCGATCGCCCCGGAGAAGTTGTTGCTATGGAATGGATGGTACTTTGTAGCGCCAGGATGCATGAACTCGGTAATCGCATACATGTTCTGGTAGTTGAAATAATCGCTGGCCAGTCCATGGAATGCGTCTGACCCTGACTTAGTCGTGCTGGCCATTTGAATAGAACTTGCCCCTCCGTACTCAGATGAAAAAGTATTGACCTGAATGCTTGTTTCCTGGATCGCATCGGGATTTGGAGTCAGGTTCAACACCCCTTGTCGAATGCTGCTGTTGACGTCGAGTCCATCAATGATGAACTTGTTCGCGACGGTGCCTTGACCGTTTGCGCTCACATCCACCGCGGTTTCCGTCGAGTAGTTATCTACCCCCGATCCGGGCGTTCCTCCACCTCCGGGTGTACCTCCACCCATAGTTCCGAGCCCCGACACGCCAGGTGCCAGTGTCACCAGAGAGATGAAGCTGCGACCGGCGAGCGGAAGTGACGATAGCGAGTCAGTTTCGAGCGTCAACTGATTGCGCGTCTCGGCGGTGTTGACCAGCGGCGCTTCAGAAGTGACGTTGATAGCTTCAGTGATTGCGCCGACTTTCAAGGCGATCGGGACGTTGAGTGTCTGCTCGGTCAGCAAAGTGATGTCCGACTCTGATTTTGCATAGCCCGAAGCTTCAACCGTGACTTTGTAGGCTCCGGGAGCAAGGCTCAGAAAACGGAAGTTCCCATTGTCGTCGGTAGCGGTAGTCCGGGTCACCTGCGTGCCCGTGTTGACAAGCGTAATCGTCGCCTTGGTGACCACGGCTCCCGTTCGATCCTGAACCGTTCCCTGAACATTGCTGGTGAACTGCGCGAAGCAGAGGCTAGCGGAAAAAACAATGACGACGAGCCCCAGAACGGCAGGCAACTTGGCCTTAGAAGTCATACGCCCTCCTGAAATTTTTCTCGTCCGTTGCTTGACGGACGCCCCGTATTACGAAGCACCGCACATCGAGGCTCTCGGCTTTCGCGGCAGCGCGCTGACGAGTTGCCCGAAACAAAGTAAGCGTTTGCTTGATGGCTTCGTAAGCTATCCCAGATCGCATACAATAGTCAAGAACAATCTAGTATTTTTACATTAACGAGACATGCGGCTTTTCCCCACGCCCTGTTCGGTTCATGTCGGACCTTTATAGGGACCAGGAGCGCAGAAAACGAGGCCGCATGTCCAAGAGCACACCGTGAAGATATCTATATGATGTAATTGGCTTAAATACAGGTGTGACAGCATTTTTTGAGCGGCCAATTGCCACTTAACGGGACACGCGCCGCCTACCCCTAACTCCGACTACCATGCAGACTTCCACGGCACCACCCGTATCCCGGGGGGCCTTGGGGGCATCCTGTTCACACCGACATTGATTAGATTTCCTTGACTCGCAAGGCGCATTCGCAGTATAAGGCTCCAGATAACGATTACCGCCACGTTGCGGGAGGAATCATGAAAAGCGCATCTCGCCGGCAATTCCTGAAAACCAGTGCAGTGGCCGCCGGGAGCGCGATGGCCATGCGTTCCATGCCTTGGGCGCTTGCCTCCACGGCCTCAGCGAAAATAGCGATTGCTCCACCGTTGTCGCTGTTCAACTATTCGCAGGTTCAATTGCTGGATGGACCTTTGCGAGAACAATTCGACCACAACCACGACGTGTTTCTGCACTTGGATGAAGACGCCTTGCTCAAACCGTTCCGGCAGCGCGAAGGACTGCCTGCTCCAGGGCCTGACATGGGAGGATGGTACGACAACGCTTCAGACTTCAATCCTCCAGAAAACTTTCACGCCTTCATCCCCGGCCACAGCTTTGGGCAGTATCTTTCAGGGCTGGCGCGCGCGTATGCGGTTACCGGATCGAAGCCTACTCAAGAGAAAGTGCATCGCTTAGTCCGCGCCTTCGCCGAAACCGTCGACCGTTCGGGAAAGTTTTATGTGGATTATCACCTGCCCGCGTACACCTACGACAAGACTAGCTGCGGATTGATCGATGCGCACGAGTTCGCGAAGTGCCCCGACGCCCTCGATGTCCACTGGCGTGCCACCGAGGCGGTCTTGCCGTACTTGCCAGAAAAGGCCTTAAGCCGTCCGGAACAGCGGTCCCGTCCGCACAAGAACGTTGCCGATACTTGGGACGAAACCTATACTCTTCCCGAAAATTTCCTCCTGGCGTATCAGCGCAGCGGGAGCTCCCGATATCGCGACCTGGCAGTACGTTTCATCGAGCAAGACTACTTCGGGCCCTTAGCGGAAAACCAAAATGTGCTTACTGGTGAACACGCCTATAGCCATGTGAACGCGTTGAGCTCTGCCATGCAATCCTATCTTGTGCTTGGAGACGAAAAATATTTGCGTGCGGCCACGAACGGTCTTCGCTTCGTTCACGAGCAAAGTTTTGCGACCGGCGGATGGGGTCCGAACGAGGCTTTTGTCGAACCTGGAAAGGGATTGCTGGAGGAAAGTCTGGGCACGACGCACGCCAGTTTCGAGACTCCGTGCGGCGCCTACGGTCATTTCAAGATCACGCGTCATCTGTTGCGTGTGACGCGCGACTCCCGTTATGGCGACAGCATGGAGCGCGTGCTCTATAACACGATCGCCGGCGCAACGCCCATTCTTGCAGACGGAACCAGCTTTTACTATGCCGACTACAACTACAACGCCAAGAAGGTGCACTATCGCGACAAGTGGCCGTGCTGTTCGGGTACATTCCCACAATTAACTGCCGACTACGGCATCAGCTCGTACTATCAAAGCCAGGACGGGATCTATGTCAACCTGTTCCTGCCCTCACGAGTTTCGTGGTCCCAAAACAACACGCGCTGCACGCTGACACAGACGACTGAATATCCGCGGGCGAATGTGACTCAACTGGCATTCACACTTGCAACGCCCGAAACTTTCACATTATATGTGCGCGTTCCCGCTTGGGCAGGCGCCAAGACAACCGTGGCTATAAACGGCCGTAGAGCTGACGCGAGCATCGAACCGGGCAAATTCCTGGCGCTTCAACGAACTTGGAAAAACGAGGACAGAGTCGAATTCGAGTTTGAGATGCCGCTGCGCCTGGAACCGATTGACGCTCAAAATCCGAACACAGTTGCGCTGGTTCGAGGGCCGATTGCCTTATTTGCGGTCGGTGAGATTCCCGAGCGCACTACGCGGAAGCAACTGCTTGCGGCAGCTCCGATGGCGCAGTCATCGGATGATTGGGCAACTCAGACCGACAAGGGGTCGCTGATCTTGCGGCCATTCGCGTTCATAATGTCGGAGGACTATCGCCTGTACCTGCACGCGGAGGGCTGAACTGAATTGTACTTATCGAGCGTATTCCTGAGTTCGATACATACGAAGGCAACATGGATATTCGGGAAAGCACACATCGTGCCAAAGTTTCAACTGCCACGGTTTCGCGAGCTATCAACCGAGTCCCCACCGTTGATCCTCAGCTTGCAAAGCGCGTTTGGAAGGTACTCGAAGAGCTAGGATATTACCCGAACACTCAGGCCCGAGCGCGGGTTTCGGGTAGGGGCAACCTGTGGGTTCCAAAATTGGGAGTTTCTAGAGAAGGGGCCCCTTAAGATCAGACGCCGCCTGCACGATGTCGAAAGCGCCCTCTTCCGTCATCCTCTCGATCAGGCGAGAAGAAATGATGTGAATACCGCAAAAGGCCAGCGCCTGCGATTGATCTGCCGAGCCAACTATTTCTTGTCCCGATCCCTTTCCCGATCTGCGCCCGAAGAGCTGAAGGTGCTTGTTGAAAAGCAGGTATCGGGACGTCTTCCGGTCCTTAACTGCGAGAGTCGCGAGCGCCTGATTTTCGATGTGAAACTCCAACATGCGTCGCAGATCGATGGAACTGAGTACGTCGACGTTGTGCAAAATGAAAGATCCGTCATCCTGGGCAAAAAAGGAGGCGGCCTTTTTTAGTCCACCGCCTGTGTCGAGCAGAACTTCTTCGCGAGAGACTTCAATTCGCATCCCGAAGAAACCATTCGCCTGAAGATAATCGACCGTCATATCGGCGAAGTGATGCACATTGATAATTACCTCGCGGACGCCGAATGTCCGTAGACGCGTAAGCGTGATTTCGAGCAGTGTTCGACCGCCGACTTCAACTAACGCCTTAGGGCGGGTCTCGGTGAGTGGCCGTAGTCTGGTGCCGAGGCCAGCGGCCAGAATCATAGCCTTCATTTGCCCAGGCTCTCTAACCCAAGATGCCGCACTACTACGTCAACACCATTTCTCGCTCGCAGATGTTTCGCTAATTGCTCGGCCAAATAGACAGAGCGATGCTGCCCGCCGGTGCAACCGAACGACACCATCAGATTCTTGAATCCCCGGCGCTGATAATCAGCCACACTTGTATCTACCAGCGCCTTCGCGCTCGAGAGAAACTGATGCACCGGCGGATGTTGATTCAGGTAATCAATCACCGGCGCATCTTTCCCTGTGAGCTGTTTGAACTGTTCTTCGCGTCCCGGATTCGGAAGGCTGCGGCCGTCAAACACGAATCCGCCGCCATTCCCGCTATCGTCTTTCGGCAAGCCGCGGTGAAATGAAAAACTGAATACGCGCACAGTCAGTTTCTCCGACTCTCCCGAGGTAGCCGAGGGAGCTCCCGGTACCGTGCCCAAATCACGTAATGTTTCAGAGCCCAGCATGCCCCTGAATGCGTCCATGAGCGTCGGCAAGGCAATTGTCAGTTCCGCGTTGTGCAGCAACCAGCGGATGTTTTTGAGAGCGTAAGGGACACTCTGCAAAAAATGAGTTTTGCGCTCGTAGAACCCCCGAAACCCATAGGCGCCCAATGCCTGCATAATCCGGACATAAACGTACGGGTAGTAGAGCCGCAAAAACGATTCACGATCAAGCTTGATGAAGCCAGACAGTGCGTCGAGATAATAGTCGAGCAGTCGCTGCCGGAGTTCGGGCGGAAGATCGGCTTTGCCGTCGTACAAGAGGGAAGCCGCGTCGTACTGCAGCGCACCCTTGCGTCCTCCCTGGTAATCCAGAAAAAAGGGCTTCCCATCAGGCAACATGATATTTCGCGATTGGAAGTCGCGATAAAGAAAGTAATCGCGGTCGGCGCTTAGCAAGAGCTTGGTCAGACGGCGAAAGTCATCCTCCAGGCCTTGCTCATTGAACGGGACTCCGGCCAGCTTGAGGAAATAGTACTTAAAGTAATTCAGGTCCCAATTGATAGACTGCCGGTCAAAGCTGTCGCGCGGATAGCAAACCTTGTAATTCAGGTCACGGCCAGCCTCAATCTGAAAACGTGGCAGCACAGCCAGCGCCTTGCGATAGACCTCAACAACTTCAGGCGCTATATCCTCGCCAGCCCGATTTTTAGAAAGAAAATCAAAAAGCGTTGTATCGCCCAGGTCCTGCTCGATGTAAGCGCCACGCGCCAAATCCTGCACGTAAATCTCAGGGACAGGCAAACCGTGCTTTCGAAAATGCCTGGAGAACTCCAGAAATGCTGTGTTTTCTTCCCGCACGTCGTGGAGAACGCCGATCGCGGTGCGGTCTTCACTCGCGAGCCGAATTATCTTCCTTCCCGAACCTCCCAGTTCGCCTTGCAGCGGCTTTAGCTGCGCCACGGGCGTGTGGAAATGGTCCGCGAAAAGTTTCTTGAGAATTTCCATGAATGCTTCCGGCACTGCTGATTCTACATTGGGGGACAGGCCGGAATCGCGCACCAGCCGTGCTCAACGTGAATTCGCAGAGCCTCAATCGACAGACTCGCCTCGCGAAAATCTATGAAGAGCTTTGCCGAGTTCATTAAGCCTGCATAACTCAATGCGCTGAGTAGTGCTTCGTCTTTTGAGTCCGCGAGTTGAAAACATCGAAGCTGCCGTCAGGCTGTGCCGTGAGCTCCAGATAATTTCCGGCATCCGGGCCCTGCGGATTAGCAATGAAATCCGGCGCAACGTTGTGTTCACCGCCACCTTCTTCGGCGTAGTGCAGTTGCCACAGGTCTTCGAGGTGTGGTGATTTCTTGATGATGTCCCAGGCAGGAGGCGACCCACCCTTCTTGGCGCCGTTATCCATGATGGCCACTCGCGAATCAATTCCGTTTACCAAAACGGGGCTGCCGCTCTGGTACCAGCCATGATGCGAGACGATGTAAATATCAGTCTTGCCAAGCTTGTTCACCGGACACATCAGTTCCATTTCCTTGTCCCGAGTAAGATCGCCCAGATCAAGGATTCGCAATTTTCCGAATGTGATAAGCGTGCCGAGTGAGCGCAGGTTTTCTGTTTGGTCGGCGGGGTATTGTTCAGCGTTCTTACAGTCCGGATTCGCTTGACCCGCTCCCTGCAGGGGTTTGCTGATCACGACGCCATCCGAACTGACGACGGTAGCCTTCATTCCATGCACAGGGAGCACATCCCCCGGCTTCGCGGTGATGCGTTTGTATTTTCCCGTTTCCAGCAGTTTCTGATAAGCCTGCCAAGCCTGGACGGTAGGCGCATCGCCGCTCTCACGGTTCTCGCCGTGATCAATGAACGCGCCAATCGGAATCCGCGCAGCGAGCTGAGGAGCGCCACCGGCATGATCGGTATGGAAATGGGTAAGCAGAACGTAATCAATCTTGTTGACGCTGGCTTTCTTGGCCGCCGCAGCAGTGCGGTCCGCGTCGCGGCCATCGAAACCCGGCCAACCGGTATCAATCAAGAGGGATTCTCCCGCTGGTGTAACGAATAGCGTCGCCTGACCGCCCTCGACATCCACAAAATAAATTTGCAGTGCTTTTCCAGTCGACGGCGCAGCCCACACATTTGCGGCCAGAAACACTGACAAGAGAATCAGGATTGTTGGCGGCACCGTGCGCAGGCTGAAAACGCGTTGTCTCATGAAAGCAAAGCCGCTCATGTCTCGCTCCCGAAGTAGGATGGATTGGGTCAGAAAAGATAATCAATCCAGATTCACGTTCCGTCAAGCGCAGCTCTTCGTCTATCCATTCCTCTTGCGCTATGATCATCTGCCTGATGAGGTGAATGAACACATGAAATTGCGCAGTCAGGAATGGTTTGGCCGCGAAGGCCGCGACGGCTTCGTTTACCGGAGCTGGATCAAGAATCAGGGCTGGCCTCACGATTTGTTCGATGGCCGTCCTGTGATTGGCATTTGCAACACCTGGTCCGAGCTGACGCCTTGCAATGCCCACTTCCGTGAGATCGCAGAATTTGTGAAACGTGGCGTATGGGAAGCCGGAGGTTTTCCCCTGGAATTTCCGGTCATGTCCATGGGCGAGACCCTGCTCCGGCCGACCGCCATGCTCTTTCGCAATCTGGCCAGCATGGACGTGGAGGAGTCTATCCGCGGCAATCCGATTGACGGTGTTGTTCTGCTCATGGGTTGCGACAAGACAAGTCCGTCGCTGCTCATGGGAGCAGCTTCCTGCGGTCTGCCAACGATCGGCGTTTCGGGCGGCCCTATGCTTTCCGGTAAATTCCGCGGCCACGACCTCGGATCAGGCACAGGCTTGTGGCAAATGACCGATCAGCTTCGCAAAGGGGAGATGGAGCCGGGAGAATTCTACGAAGCCGAGAGCTGCATGCATCGTTCGAAAGGCCATTGCATGACCATGGGCACAGCTTCCACCATGGCCAACATGGTCGAGGCTCTGGGCATGAGTTTGCCCGGCAACGCCGCCATCCCAGCCGTTGATGCCCGGCGAAACACCCTCGCACAGCTGACCGGGCGCCGCATGGTGCAAATGGTCCGCGAAGATTTCCGCATCTCGAAGATACTGACGCGCGAGGCGTTTGAAAATGCGATTCGCGCCAACGCGGCGGTTGGCGGTTCCACAAACGCGGTAATTCATTTGATTGCGATTGCCGGCCGGATCGGCGTGCCACTTTGCCTGGATGATTTCGAGCATCTCGGCTCCCAGCTACCGTGTCTGGTCAATCTGCAACCATCCGGCAAGTATCTGATGGAAGATTATTTCTACGCCGGAGGGCTCCCCGCGGTCCTGCGTGAACTAGGCCAAGCCGGCGCCTTGCACCGCAATGCTCTAACGGCCAATGGCAAAACGATCTGGGAGAACGTCGCTGAAGCGCCGTGCTGGAACCGCGACGTAATCCACTCGTTCACCACTCCATTCAAGCCGAACGCAGGAATTACCGTTCTCCGGGGTAATCTTGCTCCCGATGGCGCGATCATTAAGCTGTCGGCAGCGAGCCCGCATCTGTTGCAGTATCGCGGACGCGCCGTGGTCTTCGAAAATATTGAAGAATGTCACGCTCGCGGCAACCACGAGTCTCTAGATATCGATGAAAACTGCGTGATGGTGCTCAAGAACTGTGGCCCGCGTGGCTACCCGGGCATGGCCGAAGTCGGCAACATGCTCCTGCCTCCAAAACTCTTACGCAAAGGCGTGACCGACATGGTCCGGATTTCCGATGCGCGTATGAGCGGCACCGCGTATGGAACCGTCGTGCTCCACGTTTGCCCCGAAGCTGCAGTGGGTGGGCCTTTGGCGCTGGTGCGCTCTGACGACATGATCACGTTGGATGTCTCGAAGCGGGAGCTGCGTTTAGAAGTCGACGAAAGCACGCTGGCTGCCCGCCGCTCGCAGTGGACTCCTCCTCCATTACCGGAACGTGGATGGCTGCGGCTCTATGCAAAACATGTGATGCAGGCAGACAAAGGAGCAGACCTGGATTTCCTGGTAGGGAACAGCGGCGCCGCCGTGGCTCGCGATTCGCACTAACTAGAGTTACCGAACGCGCTATTTATCTCCGAACCATTCTGCTAAACTGCCACCCCGAAGGAGTTCATCATGCAGTCAGCAGAAAAACCCTCTCTCTACACCCGGCTGGGCGGCGTATACAGCATTGCCACCGTAGTAGACGATTTCGTCGACCGGGTCATGGCCGATCCCAGACTGAACGCCAATCCTCTGGTGGACGAAGCGCACCATCGCGTTCCACCCGCCGGCTTTAAATATTTGGTGACCGAAATGGTCTGCTGGGCCACAGGAGGTCCGCAAAACTACACAGGCAAGTCGATGGCGGAATCGCATTCCCATTTGAAGATCACCAGCACCGAATGGGACGCGTTTCTGGACGACTTTCAGCAGACACTAAATAAATTCGCCGTGCCTGTCGAAGAGCAGAACGAACTGAAAGCAATCGTCGATAGCACCCGGGCCGACATTGTGGTCGACGCGGCAAGCGTGAAGGGCGCTGCGTAAACCGCGCGAGTATCCCGGAATCGATCAACCCAGCCACTGCGGGTTGTGGTAGGTGCCGTCGAAATTGTGCGTTGTTTTGTAGAGTTCGAATTCACCTTTGACTGAGGCGGAGGAAGTCTTGCCCAGGAGGCTGGCGACCTCTTCTTTAGTCATTGGCTTAAAGCTGCGGGCCGCGGCCAGAGCTTGTTGCAGAATCGCCGTCGATTCGCATCCTGTGATGACAACACTGGTCGGCAGATTCATGGCATAGTGCAGGCATTCGACTGCCGTTGCCGTCTTGCTCCGCAGGATAATGCTATCGCCCATCGGCTTCATTCCAAGCACGCCGATCCCGTGCTTGACCAATACCGACAGCACTTTCTTTTCGAAGCTGTCGAAGTGGGCATCCATAACATTGAGCGGCATCTGCACGGCGTCGAATGTGAAGTTGTGCGCAAAGCCAGTTTCGAGCATTTTGTAATGAATGTTGGGACTCTTGTGCCCAGTGAAGCCGATGTAGCGGACCTTGCCCTGTCTACGTGCTTCGAGGACGGCCTCCATCCCGCCACCCTCGCCGAAGATTCGTGCCGGATCAGTGTCGCGAATCACTTCATGGAACTGTAATAGATCAATGTGATCAGTTTGCAGGCGTCGTAACGATTCATCCAATTGTTGCGCAGCCGCCTTCTTCGTCTGACCATCGATTTTAGTCATGAGAAATGCTTTTTGCCGGTAACCGTCGCGTAGGGCCTTGCCCATGCGTTCTTCGCTCACCCCGCCGTTGTAGTCCCAGCAGTTGTCGAGAAAGTTGACGCTATTGTCGAGAGCGGTGCGAATGATGCGGATGCCTTCCTGCTCGTCGGAAGGCATGCCGATGTGATAGCCGCCGACTCCGACAATAGAAACCTTCTCGCCACTCCGGCCCAGAGTGCGCTGTGGAACAGGCGTACCGGCGGCATTTGAGAGTTGAGGGGCCAAGGACGTCACCACGGTTGCTGCTGCGGCTTTCTTGAGGAAATCTCTCCGGTCCATGCGCTGACCTCCTGGAAACGTTTCGACGAAAGCGCAGCTAAAACAATGAAGATGAACCGCCCAGTGGAACGGTTGCATGCCAAACAATTCAACTGACTGGGATATTCGTGCCAGTTCTCGCTGAATCCTGAGATGCTGCCTCGATCACCGCAGAAAAATCCTTGTCTCCGTATCCAGCCGTGACCGCCTCATTGAATACAGCGAGCGCCGCCGCGGCTGTTTGCAGCCTCACATCGTACTCACTCGCTTCTTTGATCGCGTATCCGAGGTCTTTCGCCATCAACCGCAGAACAAAGTTCGGCGCGAAGTCACCCGTGGTGGCGCGCGCAGCTAATAACTTTACCAATGGGCTGCCAGGTGCGCCGTTGCTGAGAACATCGAGTGCCTTGTCGCGATCAATACCGCTGCTCTTGATGAAAGCCATCGCTTCTGCCAGAGCCGCGGCATGTACCCCGGACATGAAATTATTAATCAGCTTCATAAGAGCGCCATTGCCGCTCGCCCCGAAGTGGATGACATCGCGGCCGAGCACCGAGAGCACTGGTCTGGCGATTTCGAGCGCTTTCCCAGATCCGCCAACCAGAAACAGCACCTCTCCAGATGCGGCGTGGGTTTTGCTTCCTGTGACGGGAGCATCCAAAAGTTCGCAACCACGCTGCGAGGCGGCCGCAGCAAGTTCCTTAATCCAGCGCACCGTCAAAGTGCTCGATTCGATCACCACAGTTCCAGGAGACGCGCCCACCAGTGCTCCATTCTCGCCAAGCCACACTTCGCGCGACGCGGTATCATCCGCCACCATGCTGATCACGATTTCAGAGCGCGCCGCACCCTCGCCGGGAGAGCCGGCCAGAAATGCTCCAGCGTCTGTAAACGGTTTCGCTCTTTCGCGGTTGCGGTTATAGACGGTAAGAGGGAAGCCGGCGGCTAGCAGGCGTCCCGCCATGCCCGAGCCCATAGTTCCAAGTCCGAGAATCGCTACGCGTGGTTTCGACATGTTTACGTTCATCTCACAAGAACGACGCTAATCAATTGTTAAGGCGTACGTTCATTCCGTTTGGCTACTCTTCGTTTGCTCCCGATTCTGGCTGCGGTGGTCGAAGATCAAGACGCACCTCAGGCATCCCCGACGCGCTTAACTGACGGTTCAGGGCGGCGAGTTCAGTATTCTTGAGTTCATTCCATTGCTTGAGTGTTGCGGCAAGCTCGTCAGCAGTCCTGGTGAATGCTTCTGATTGCGCGACGGTGGGTTCAACATCTGCCTTCTCAACTTCTTTGTACAGCGCAATCAGATTGCTGTTCGCGCGGCCCAGAGCGGGCGCGGCTGAGGCGGAGCCGGTGGAGTCTTTGGGGCCATCCAGCACTACAGAAATTTCCTCGTCCAACGCCTTAATCGATCCTTTCAAAGCCTCGTTCGAGGCCCCCACAATTTTCTGGAGCTGCTCGCGTACCGAGCGCGCCTGGAATACTGCTTCAGAACTCTGCGTTATGGCAGAACTGAGCTGCATCTCGAGATCGAATTGCTTTCGGAGCCCCTCTGGAGACGTCTTCACTCGGGGATCCATCTTCACGGCGAAATTGGCCGTGTAGCTGTGGCCATTCGTCGTCAGACGCGCTGAATACTGGCCGGCCAAGACCAGCGGCCCCAGCGGGTATCGTGGCGTTTTGTGCGCCACGGCAGCGATCGGGTACTCGTGCTCAGTCGAGAGCGGAGCAGGATAGCGCAGGTCCCAAATCCACCGGTGCATTCCTTTTTCTGTTGAAACATTCTTCGGGGCTGACAACCAATAAAGAGGTATGAGCTGCTTTTCCAGTGCGGCCTGAGTCTGCTCCGGCTGGGCAACACTTGAATAGCGGCGGATGAGCTTGCCCTGTGAATCGAGAATTTCGAGCGTCACAGCCTGGGACGAAGGCTTCCCCAGAAAATAGTCGATGACGGTGCCGTCAGGGGGGTTCTCCCCGGCGGGTTCATCCGGAGGAAGCGGCGTGTCAGTATTCGTGTCGCGCCGCACACGATACGCCGGTCCTGGAGAAAACAGATGAGCATCAGCGGCAGCGACGGCACCGCTGATCTGACGCAAAGAATTGATGTCGTCGAGAATCCAGAACGAACGCCCATGCGTGGCAACGATCAAATCGTCATCATTGATCCACAGATCGCGCATCGCGGTGTGAGGCAAATTCAGCTGCAACGACTGCCAGTGATCGCCATCGTCGAATGATAGCCATACCGAGGTTTCCGTTCCGGCAAACAACAAGCCCTTGCGAACTGGATCTTCACGCACCGTATCCGAAGGAGCATCGGCAGGCAGGCCGCTGGTGATCTCCTGCCAAGTTTTCCCACCATTGTGAGTGCGATAAATGTACGGGCGAAGATCGTCGATGCGAAAACGGCTAACCGAAACATAAGCGGTTTCATCATCGAAATGCGATGCGCTGATCTGCGTGACTTTGCTCCAGCCCGTCAGCGCAGGCGGCGTTATGTTCTTCCAATTCTTGCCGGTGTCTCGAGTGATCCACACTTGCCCATCATCGGTTCCGGCCCAAAGCGTGTTCACATTCTTGAATGAAGGAGCCAGGGCATAAATTGCGCCACGCTGTCTTCCAGCTTTGGTATTTAATAAAGCCTGATCTCCTACGCTCGGCGGAACTCCAGGATCCTCGCGGGTCAGATCCGGGCTGATGGTTCGCCATGACTTTCCGCCGTCGCGTGTTTCAAACAACACGTTGGCCGCGTAATACAGAATGTGCGGATCGATCGGAGAGAAGAGCAGGGGCTCGGTGCGGTCCACGCGGTATTTGCCCCGAATTGGAATGGGTGTGATATTTTCCGACTGTCCCGTGCTCCAGTGGAATCGCGATACTTCGTTCCTGCCGGCGCCATAAACGATGTCGGAATCGAGCGGATCTGGCGCAACGTAACCGTATTCGATAACTCCGACTGGATGCCAATCGCGAAACGCGATTTCGCCATCATTGCCACGGCTCGAGATGCACACCGAACCGCTTTCCTGCTGTCCTCCGCACACCTTATAAGGAAACGTATTCGCAACGCTGGCATGGTAAAGCTGCGCCGTGGGCTGGTTGTACCATGAGCTCCAGGTCTCGCCGCCATTTACGGTAACGATTGCCCCCTGATCGGCGACGAGAAGAATAATGTTTGGGCGCTCAGGATTGATCCAGAGGTTCTGATAATCATCGCCGCCCGGTGCTCCACGAATTCCTGTCCACGTCTTGCCGCCGTCAGCCGAGCGGACCGTGACGAGGCTCGCGCTGTAAACAACATCCGGATTTTGCGGATCAACACGAGAAATCGCGAGATCGCCGCCGCCAATCTTCATCGCCGGCCGCGGATCATTCGTTATGCGCACCCAGCTTTCGCCGGCATCATCGGAGCGAAAGAAGCCTAGACCTTTGTCCGAAGCATAGCTGGTGGGATTAGTAGTGGCGAGTGTTGCGTAAAGACGGCTAGGCTGGCTTGCGGCGATGGCCAGATTGATCTGCACCAGATCATCCGGCAGGCCTTTGGTCAGCTTTCTCCAGGTAGTGCCACCATCAATGGATTTGAACAATCCGCCACCGGGCCCGGCAAAAGCGTTATTGTCCTCCCAGGGCCCAAGCCGTGACTGCCACAGCGCGGCGTAGACCACATCCGGATTCGACGGGTCAATCTCAACGTCCGATCCGCCGGTGTTCTCGTCCTTATAAAGAACTTTCTGCCACGTTGTACCGCCATCCGCGGAGCGGAAAATCCCGCGCTCTGGATTCGCGCCATAAGGATGTCCCAGCACGGCGGCAAATAGCCGGTTGGGATTATGAGGATCGACGGCCAGCGCCGGAATCTGCTGACCTTCGCGCAGACCGAGGTGTGTCCAGGTAGCGCCAGCGTCTGTGGATTTGTAAATTCCATCTCCGACGGACAGATCGGGCCGTTGCAGCCCTTCGCCGCTAGCCACGTAAATGATCTTGGGATTCGAAGGAGCAACCGCAATAGCCCCGATCGACTGCGTAGGTTGCTGGTCGAAAATTGGATTCCACGTGCGCCCGTAATCATCCGATTTCCAGACCCCCCCATCGACCGCTCCCATATAAAAAACATTCGGCTGACTTGGCATGCCCGCCACAGCGCGTGTACGGCCGCCACGGAACGGTCCAATCATCCGCCACCGCAATTCCTGGTACAGGTTTTCAGGGTATTGTTGCGTGTGCGCGAAACTGGCGAAGAAGAGAAAGGAAACAGATGCCAATGAGAGCAGCAGGAAGCGATTTACTCGAATCACTGAATGTCTCCTATGTGATCAGACCGAGTGATCATAGCTTCCGCACGACTGCGAAAGCGCTCATGACCCGGTGTAGAGCTGAAACGGCGCCCAATAAAACGGTTTGTTTAGGGCGGTCCCAGACTTCAGCAACGCAAGCTTCGCCGCATGCAAAGCTAGATCCGGACTACGTCCCTTCGCCAGTTCCGTATAAAAAAGATCCATCAGTTGCGGCGTCGAGATGTCATTCACTTCCCAAAGTGCGCCAATCACGTTATGCGCGCCCGCGCGCAAAAATGCCCAGGAAAGCCCTACTAGGCCTTCTCCGGCGTAAGACCGAGTGCCCGCTCCAAAGCAAGTGGATATGGTCACCAAATCCGCGTGCAACGGATGGGTGATGATGTCTCGCGCGTAGAGCTTGAACGAATCACTCCCTACCGCAGGCCGCGACAGGATAACGGCGGAATCGAGAGGACTGAGCCGGCTGGCGGTGCCGTGCGCGACAAAATGAATATAGCCGAATTGTTCCGGGTTACTGGCGAAGTAGGCGACTGCCGTGGCCGCCGCTCGCGTGTAAGATTTCCGGTCACCGGGTGCGAAATGTCTTTCTACGTTGCTCACTTCTTCCGCGGCCTTGGGCAGTTCACCATACGCTGGGTCGGGAATAACTGGATCGCCAATCAATAACAGCTTGCCGCCGGCCGCGCTGCTTGTCGTTCTTGCAGAAGCCAACATGCGCAGGGAACTCGCATTACTCACCGTTGCATCCTCAATCCAGTAATGCAGTTTAGGGCTTTCGACCAGCAGAGTCTCAAAATTCAAACTGTTAAGAGTGTCATCGGAAATGATTATTACCTTTTTCTGACTTGCAAGCAGGTCGCTTGCCGGCGCTACCAGCTTTTGATAAAGCCCGGTTCCATCACGGTCCGCAATCGCGAGGACCGACTGCTGCCCAATCAACGTTTTTCGATATCGCTGTACGGCTGCGTCAATTTCCGAGGCGCTGGGGAGCTGAAACAAGCTGACCGCGGTTGGCGTGATCGTCCACAGATATGATTGGTTCTGGCCTAGCCAGTAAAAAAGAATTGCGCTGCCAGTTTGTCGCGATATGCGCCTTGGATCGACTCCCGCAGCCAGGCATGGTGTACTTTTCTTGAGCCGTCCCAAGCCTTCCGCGAGGGTTTGCGCGCGGCTGAAGTCCGCTACTTGCAATGCCTCCATCGTGCTATGACGGGTCACTAAGAGATGAATATAGTCGTCGTATATGCGCGTGCCATTCGTCAGGAAGGGTAGTTCGGATTCTTCATTCTTGAGCTCGCCCCGCGCTTTCTCAAAGGTGCATAACGCAGTACGGTATTCACGACCTGCGAGGTCTGTTTGGCCTTCATCATCATAGAGTTTGGCCAAAGAGTGCTCGGCTTCCCACTTCAGCGAGATGTCGCTGTTTGGGTCCGCCGCCACTTCGCGAAAAATTGCTTCGGCCCTCGTCGTATCGTGCTGACGCGCCGCAACCTGCCCTTTTACCAGCAACGGGTACAACTCATCTAGTCGGTTGTTATCAGCCTTGGCCAGGTTGATGGCCTTATCGCTATCTCGATCTGCTTGTACGAAGTCGCCTGTTCGTGAATAGACCAGCGCCAGGGACATCAATGCATTCAGAAGATCTTCCTTGCTGTTGATTTGTTCTGCGAGAGTGAGCGCTTGCTGGTACGCCTCAGCGGCCTGCGAAAAGTGGCGCGCGTCAAGATCGATGTAGCCTGCCGCTGTTGTCCACTTCACTTGATCACCGAGATCGCTCAAGCGATGAGCCCGGTCTTTCGCTTCCCGGAAAAGATCTTCAGCCTTTGTAAGGTCGCCAAGTTTGTAGTAGGCCCAAGCTAGATTTCCCAGAGCATTTTGAGCAATGTCGCCATAGTCCATGGCGGTGGAGATCTGGTAAGCGGAATTGGACCAGTCGAGCGCTTCGTCAAAATGCTGTTGGGACACTGCCGACCAACCCAGATTCAGCAATGCCTTCGCTTCCCGGAATTTGTCGCCTTGGGCGCGTGCCAGACTCAGGGTTTTCTCGAATAGCGCCTGTGCGTTCGCGTAACGTAGACGTTCCATCTCCAGTCCCGCGGTGGCGGCAATGACCCCCGTACAGGCTGTGGATTGTGAATCGCCGCAGAGCTGCTTTGCTTCTCCGAGTTTTTGCTCGGCATCGCCGAAGTGGTGCAACGAAGCATGCGCGGAACCTTGCAGGCTTTTTGTTTGAATTGCAAACTCGAGGGGCAGCGTGGCGGGCGGCGATTGCAGGATGGTGAGTACGTCTTCGTTCTTGCCTTGCCAATTCAAAGCGGTCGCTTGGAGAACTCTGAATCTCCAACCCCAGACCGGCTCGGCCTTCCGAAAATCCAGGTAACCTCTTTCGGCTTCCTTGGCTGCGCTGGCCAAATCGCCATGACGAAAGGTCTGTGTCGCGTGCCCAAAGGCCCATTGAGGATCTTTGCGTGCAAAGCGCCAATACAGCATCGCCACAGCGGCCAAGGTTAGAGTTAACAGAACTACCTGTTTTAGCCGCTTACGCGTGGGTGCTGTTGCTGTGGTTCTCATGTGCTCTAACGACGAGAGAAGAGAACCAAGTATATTTGTTCGCGCAAAACAGCGGAATGGGCTTGTCAGGAAGTCATTATTTTCCACCACCCGGCTTACCGCCACCGTTTACAACCAGGGTCCCAGCTGTTCCGCTGCCGTCTCCTACACACCCCAGTTCCAACCTGATCATGGCCAGCGAGAAACTATTGCAATCCACTGTAAGTTCCGCCAGGAAGATCCTCCCAAACTCGGGGACCTCGATGATGTGACCGGCTGATTTCCATTCTCCGGCTTTCGCATCGGTCACCAGCGAGCAGTCGATTGCGGCCTTTGGCTTGTTCGCTTCGGGACTCTCATCCGTCAAGTAGGCATCCCATTGTCGGCGCAACTCGGCACGGTTAGGGATATTGACCTGGTACTTCGAGTGAACAGACTCAGGAACGCCACCCTTGCTCACACGCCTGTGGTGGTCCGATGCCCGGCCCAAGAACCCCTCGTCCTCGAGATAGAGCAGGTCCTTGTCTGGTTTCGGCCCGCAAACGTTCAGATTGAGCTGAGGATCAATCTTGTGTCCGGCAATCTTTAAATTTTCGAAGCGGGTACCGAGAAACGTCACTGTCGGAACATGTCCCTCCAACGGGTGCTCGGTTGAAATTTGCCCGACGACTCGATCGGCGGTCACGATATCGAAAACGTTCAACCCATCTATTGCGGAGGTCGCAAGCGTCGTCCATCCGTGGCCGTCCTTTAGACTTTTGTGTCCCCCTACGTGGGTGTACGCTGACTTAAAGGAAATAATTCCTTCCAAACGGTAATTCTCCGCGCGTTCAGAAAGGTACCCGCCTTGATACGGCAACTTTACGAAGGCCTGCGGTTTAACCTCTTGTTCCAGCGGCCGGCGAAGCCGGGCGTGAAGAACGCCTGCCTCGGCATGGAAATAGTGGGTCTTTTCTTGAATATTTGCCATCTCTCTTGCTCCATTCAGGCGAACTAATTTTCGGTCTGCAATTCGAAGGTACTTTCCCCGATGTTCGAACTCCCGCCGTTGGTCATGACGCCACGGATAGCGAGCGTATAGATTCCCGGCGCTCTATACTTCGCAGGCACTTGAACGGGATAACTGGCGCGGTCCGCCTCAGGCACTATTCTGATCGACCACTCTGCCTTCCCGGCAGGGTTGCGCAGCTCCGCAGTATATGAGGAATACTGCTGCTCAGGCGGGAAATTGACCAGCAGCAGAAATCCGTCACCTTGGCGAATTCTCACTACTGTGTTAAGTCCCCGAGATCCGACGTTAATCAAGGCAGAGGCCAGGATCTTTGGCTCTCCGTGCTGTCCGAAATTCTGATAACCAATGATGACCAGCAAAACCGCCATGACCGGAATCGTGAACACCGGCCGCAGCCAGGCCATCCATCCTGCTTTCTCGCGCCCCGCGCCAGAAGTTCTGGCCGGCACCAGCGCTGGACCCTCGCCCAGCACCACCTTGCTCTTTTCAATAAACACCGCTCCAGCGCGGACGTCAGTAGCGCAATCCATGCAGCCGAAGAAGTGTTCTTCAAACTGGTCTCGTACTTCGGGGGAAAGCTCGTTGAGTAGATATTTTTCAGCAATCATCAAATGAACAGCCTCGTCATGGTCCATACTTTCGAACCTCTTACGTGTGGTAGTGAACCTCTTACGTATGGTAGTGAAACTGCCGCCCTAAACGTTTCGTTTCAATCGCCGAGCGCTGCTTCATCCCGGGATTCCCCACCTATGTTCTTGAGATACTGAGACTTAAACATCTGCTTGGCCCGGTGGAGCAATACGCGCAGGTAGTTTCGGTCTACACCAAAGTCCTTACAGACCTCGTCTTTATCGCGTTCTTCCAGAAAAACCGCGCGCAACAGCCGCCGGTCGCGTTCACTCAGCTTCTCCAGAATCTCCCGAACGGTGTTCGTAGTTTCGCGCGAGAGGACGCCGCCGAGCACGTCCGCCCGTGCGTCGGGAACATCTACCTGCTCGCTGTCTTCCTCCGTCGTCGCACTGCGAGATGAAGAGCGGTAGTGTTCGAGCAATACGTTATTACACACAGAATTTACAAAAGCTCCGAGGCGGTTGGCCTGGCGCAAACCTTCCTTATTCCTCAGAATTGAGAACACGCGGACAAAGATTTCCTGTCTCACATCCTCGATCGCGTCCGGCGAGCGCAATCGCGAGCGCAACTTCAGGCGGATGAGTTCACTGAAATAAGTGACGAAGTGATCCTGAGTCCGGAAGTCGCCCGAACGAAGCCTGTCTAGATAGGAGTCATCAAACGCGTAGAATTGCAAAGCGGCCGCCTCGAAGCCTGCTGAGTGTGCTGTATTCTACACCCCAAGCGCACGTTTGGCCGCCCTCAGCGCTACCTGGCCCCTGCGCAACACGCAACAGAGACCGTCGCCCAGAAATTATTTCACAGAAAAAATGCGGAATTCTGAAACGCTGCATTCCACGCTCGCACTATCTCAATGACATTGGTTGGTAGCTTGACCCGGCCATTGGCCGAACTTCCTCCAATGTTTTCGTTCACGGCGCGCTCATCCGCAGCCTCGGCCTTGGGCGCGCCTTCGAAGGTGAGCGGGGCGGGACTTGGCCCAGTTTCTGGGAGCGTTCGCCAGGGGAAGCGAACGAACTGGACTCGACCAGGAATCCGCTCCGATGCCTTCCGAAATTATGCGCGCAACCGGGTCTAATTCTCAGGTAATCGAGACGCCGAGCCGCCGCACCTCGGGCAGCTGTGAAACTCCTCCACGCGTCCGCCTAGACTTGAATCGATGTTGTGATCTTCCAGAGCGCCTGTGGCATACACAATCTTGTCACAGTGATGATTCATCTCCGCTCCGCAACGCGGACACCTCATCTTGTTTACCGTGCTGGCCATGATTTACCTCAGACTCAAGCAACTACTCCAGCGTCACCTGTTCGCGACCCTGGCGTAGTGTTTTCGCCATCCAAATCAATTCCTTCAAAAATTTGTCGATCCGTCGCAGGTACGCTTGGTCAAGGAGCGTTCCATCGGCTGCGAACACGTTCTGAACGTTGCAGAAATTCACATCCCAAAAGATCGTAACCAGACCTAATTCCCGCAACACCGGCAGCAGGTTCTCAATCACTCGGCTGCCCCCAAACGGCCCGCCTGAGACGCCTGCAACACCCACGGCCTTGTGAATGTATTCCTTCAGACAACTGTCAAGAACGTGTTTCAGAAGTCCGGAGTAGCCATGGTTGTATTCCGGCGAAACAATAACCAGAGCGTCGGCCCGGTCCATTTTCGCCGAGAATCCTGGGTCCTTGATAGCTTCGCCGGCGTTGTTTGTGGGCAAGGGAAGCTTGGCAATATCAATGAGATCGGTTTCAATGCCGGGGCGCTTCGCAATTTCTTGCGCAAGCAGCCGCGCCGCATTCGCGCTCGTTCGCCCCACTCTCACCGTGCCCAGAATCACCGGTATGTACAAAGGCCGGCTCGCTTCCATGGTCACCACCTAATCAACTTTGGCTGTACGTCAGATTCAGAATACTGGAAGAGGTGACATCGGGAGAGGCCGACCACCCGCCGCCCGCAAAATGCCCCGGGGACAACTCAGGTAACAGCAGCGGCTTCTTAGTTGAGCAGCTAAACGCGTTCCCCGCCGCGTATAAGAGCCTTGGTCGCTTGGGTCACTTGTCTTCTTCTGCTGTGCGGGGCGGCAATGGCCGCTGGCACAGTCGGGTTTACCCTAAGTCGTATGGGACTCCGCCGCTTCTGACGCCGGGCGCATGGTGATTGCCGACTTCAACCGCGATGGACTCCCCGACGTGGCCTATACGATTGTCGGAAATGGATTGGTCCAGTCACCAGAACAGTGGCCCTGGAGCAGTTTTCGCTGGTACTCCTGCGGCAAACGAGGTCCGGTCGGCATTAACGACACTGACATATTTAGTAATGAAAGTCCGTCCACCCCATCGCGACCGATCCTTATCACCCCCACAGGGTGCCACGGGAGTGCGCCATGTCTCGCCGTCTTTGCGAGACATAGGAAGAACGAGACATGGGGCACCCGGCACGATGTTTAACCTAACTTCCACGGTATTTTGCCAATTTCGGGATCGACTGAGGCGGAAGTCCTTCGTTTGTAACAAAAGTTGTGGATGAGCCAAAATAGTGACGAATAGATATCAATATTATTCTTGCATTTATTGGCAAGTGTGATAT
>WNGK01000825.1_pt1 | contig 32328 bp, 48 predicted proteins | sample 5400601 | NCBI WGS metagenome assembly WNGK01 (sample SAMN13153376, study PRJNA577476) | soil metagenome | isolation source: 60 cm soil or saprolite under Garry oak tree replicate 1 | place: USA:California | collected 2016-06-15 | reverse complement strand
GTCAAGCCACACTACAGCTTGCACGTATCGCTGATGCATTGGAAGCGTTGGCACAATCACCACGAAGCGAGAAGGAGCAATAATTGAATAATCTCTCATTATGGGCGCAAGCTGTGCTCAAAATGCCTAACTTAACTTTTTGCGTGCTGGACACGACAAGCGTTGAGAAGGACGCGGATATGATCGCCTTGTTGACGCTCAATCGCGAGGGAATCATCGCTGACAGTGTGTTTGTTCAGCCAGGACGTACACCAGGGCAATACAACACCGCCTATACGGGCTTGACTGAAACGATGATGAACGCTGCACAGCCTGATCTGGCAAGCGCCTGGGATGCAGTACGGAACGCACTAGAGGGCAGATGTGTATTGAGCTATAATCTCGCGTTTGTCCGACGCGTGCTCAATGAAAATGCAGAACATTACCATCTCACCCCGTTTGCTTTCATCGGGGCATGTCTTCAGCAAAATACACTCTTATACTTCCGCTCAAAGGGCTATCCAGGGGCCTTTTTAAAATTATCGGTTGCCTGCAAGATGATCGGATACACGTTACCCGATCACCCTGACGCCTTCGATCGTGCGCGTGCACAATTCGCCCTGCTCCATGCGATCGCGAGCGAGCAATCACTTGATCTGGCGCCAGCGCCGATACACGATCGACCATTCTAGGTGATGATTGGAGAGAGGTATGAGCAAGCCCCGTTTGCTAGATTTGTTTTGCGGCGCTGGTGGAGCCGCAAAGGGCTATCACCTGGCTGGATTTGAAGTGGTAGGAGTAGACATTGAGCCACAGCCACATTATCCATTTGAGTTCCACCAGGCCGATGCGCTCACGTTCCCTCTGGACGGCTTTGACGTTGTGCGTGCTAGCCCCGTCTGTAAGGGATATACCAATTGCAATCTCTCACCTAAAGCACTCTATCCCCGCCTTATTCCAGCCATAAGGACGCGTTTTCTCGCGTATGGGAGGCCCTATGAGATAGAGAACGTCATGGGGGCTAAATGTGAGTTGAGGGCTAACCTGATGCTCTGCGCTTCGATGTTTGGAAAGCCGATGAGGAGGCATCGGCTTTTTGAGATAGGGAATACTGACCTTTTTATTGTTCCACCGGGTCCGTGCCGCCACAAAGGGGCAACAATTGGGGTATATGGTAATTCCATATGGGACGCTTCAATAGAGGGCACCAGGCGCAAAGATGGACGCAAGCGAGCGGATAGCGTACCAGTAGCAATAGGGCATAGAGCAATGGGTATTGATTGGATGACAAAGAAGGAGTTGGCGCAGGCCATACCACCGGTCTACACCGAATGGATTGGGCGGCAATTGCTCCCACTCTGCAAAGCGAAGAGGATAGCATGAGCATCCCCGCATGGGCCAGCACGATCCCCTGCCACGTCGGCACGCCACCGGCCAACAGGCCCGACAAATGTAGCGCGTGTGCAACGCCGATCTGGCGCTGGTATCAGCCAGAGGGTGAGGCGCGTGGCGAATGGAGGTGCTATAACTGCCTCATCCATTTTGTGATCTATGAGCACGGCGACGGCGATCTGGCGAGCCTGGAGGATTGTCGTCCATCGGGAATTTATCGAGAACATGAAAATACCTGATGGTGTCATACGCACTGAACATATCCGAAAGTGGATATATGCGCATTATAACGAGCAGGGACAACGATGGTGTCAACGTGGACGCCACTGGACATATCCGGCCTATTTCGATAAGCAAAATAGTGTGTGTGCTCAGTGCAGGCGTATGAGCTATATCTATACGCAATCTGGTAAATTAAAGCGATTTAAGGAAAGAAGGAGAAGAAATACATGAATGAACAAGAACTTTTAGACTGGCACAAGCTCTATGCCTGGGCAAGCCTCAAGCCGGAGGGCTATGAATTGGGCCAGAGTTGTGCGAATGGCACTTGCCCGCTAGCGGTCTACTTATATGAGCAAACAGGACGCATGTGGAGCGTAGGGCCATCTATCCGGCATGCTGACGGCTCATTGATCACGCCCACGAAACATCGATTATCGAAACCAGAATGGATAGGCAGACTCATCCATCATGTAGATATCACTCCTGGCGAAGGACAGGTCAATATCACTAGAGAGCGATTTCTCGAAGTGTTAGAGCAGGTGAAGCAAGGAAACGAAAACGCATGAGGGCCTCGGTGCAGATGTCGCATGGACGTAGTATAGGGAGTAGCACAAAAAAGAATGGAGTAGAGAGTATGAGCGATTTGTTAACCGTCTCTGAGGTGGCAAAAGTTTTACGCGTGGATGATACCACGGTGCGACGCTGGATAAAGCAAGGAGCATTAGAGGCTATTGTCTTGCCTCATAAGGATGCAAGGCAAGCCTATCGCATCAAACGCGAGACATTGGATAAATTACTTAGCGCACCTGTCATCATCTAGTTTCACCAACATACAACGCACCCCCTGGAGTACGGGTTCTCCAGGGGGTGCGTTGCTTGCAATATCCCATTAATCGTCGAAGAGGTCATCAGTTTCTACGACATTCAATGCCGCCATAATAGCACGGCGCTGAAGACGACGCAAGGGCCTTATAGCGAGAGGTCCGGGCCAAATAATGCCCTGTCCGTCGCAGCGATAATGATCGGCACCGCATCGGCCCCCATGATCTCAATGAGTCGCGCTGCGCAATCCTGTGTACGCTCCATGCGAGCACTGATGAACGCATGGCGGGCCTCTCCTTCTCTGAACTCCCGTAGAGCGCCATGTGCGGCTCTGGACTGCTCATCGATCTCCCTCATGAGCGCCGCGACTTCGCTTCGATTCGGTGCATTCTTCGCTGATGTCTCCATTGTCCTCGTATACTCCCGATTGGCAGAGAGAGCGGCGACTGCGGGCGCAGTCGCCGCTGCAAGCTCCGCTCACTAAAGAACGAACGGACGTAGCGGAACTAGGGAGAGTATAGCTGATCACTGCTCTACGTTGCTACTGTATTGATCGTCGTTTATGCATCATTTCTACGATAGCCTTCTCTGTTTTTCAAAGTGTTCTATAAATGCTTTGTATGATATACTGTCATTGACATAGCAGAATATCGCACAAGCGAGGTATGCAGCATGGAACGCGCAAAGCTGATCAACGCAAGAACAAAGAAGCACCTGAGCCGCAAGGCGCTCGGTGATCGCATCGGCGTTGATCAAAACACCATTTACCGCTGGGAGCATGGCGAGCAGGCACCACGCGGCTATAATTTGGAGGCGCTTTGTGAGGAGCTGGGGGCGACAGCGGAAGCACTGGGACTTGAGGAATCCACCGAAGGAGCGCAGGCAGGAACGAAGGAGATCGCCGCGATTCTCAAAGCTGAGGACATTGATCACATTCTCCAAACATTCATCGCATTAGAGGAGCAAGGCATGGACCCTCAGCGCCGTCAATTACTTCAACGTTGTTTAGGTATCATGAGCACAGCATTCCAGGCTTCACACAGTGAGCCCGCGATTGCCATCGAAGAATTCCTACCTCAATGCGCCAATGCCCTCAAGGCATGCTGGCATCTCTTGCACGGCAAAGGTCTCACCATTGCCCCTGAGCTTCTTGGGACCTATGTTCCGACGCTCATGACATTGGCATTTCGCCCGTCACACTATCAGGAAACCGTCGCCAGTCTGGCAACACAGGCGAAAATTCTTCAGGCCGTCTTTGCTATGCATCGATCAGACCTGACCGCCAGGGAGATGCATTGTTTAGAAGCGGTACGCTGTGGGCGGCTTGCTGATGATCCGGGGATATTGGCGGCTGCGCTGATGTATCAAGGGTACACGTATACCTATTGTCTTCCTCGACCAAAGAAGGCCGTTCCTTGCTACCAAGAAGCCTTACAGGCGCTGGGAAGCGAGGCGTCATTGCTACGCAGCGATATCTACATTGGTCTCGCTGATGCCTATGCGAGGCTAGGAGATGAGCGAAAAGCCCTGGAAACCTTTGCTCTTGCGCAGACACATTTTCCCATGCATCCAGAGCAAGACCCACGATTTCTCTATGCGGATTGTCGCTGGCCAGAACTCTATCAGTGGGAGGGCAAAGTTTACCTTGACCTGGCTACGCATTATCCAGATCGCGGCTATCATCAAAAAGCCTTCGACGCCTTTGCGCAGGGGGCTGCATTGCAACCAGAGCGCGATCTCAGTATCAGTGAAACCTTGCTTAACCAGGCAGAAGCCGCGAGCGGTCTTGGTGACCTAGAACACTACACTGCTTGCCTGAGAGATGGGGCTATCAAGGGAATCGAGGCAGGCAGTCAGAAACGCTATAACGAGGCCTACACGATTTTTCAGCGCACACCAAAGAAATGGCTCAATGAAAAAGCAATGAGGGACGTAGCAACCGACGTATTTCAACTACCAACAGGAAGGACCGTGCTTTCATGACCAACTGCATCATTGTCCAGACTTCCATCGATTCCAAAGAGGCTGCGCAGAAGATCGCCGATTCGGTGGTAGGCCAGCGGCTCGCTGCCTGCTGCTGGGTCAGCGGACCAATTCGGAGCACATACTGGTGGCAGGGAGCCATAGAGCAGGCCGAGGAATGGGTATGTCAAATTAAGACACGCGAGGAGCTTTACAGTGAGCTAGAAGCTGCCATTAGAGCAGTACATAGCTACGACGAACCCGAAATAGTGGCAACACTGATTTCAGATGGGAGTCCGGGCTATTTATCGTGGATAGTGCAGGAGACAACGAAACAATAAAAGCAGCGAAACGATGTAAAGTGCCATAAAAACGATGCAAAACATCGTAGCAACGTCAGAGACCTCCGCCCTACACTACCGAGAAGAACGGCGTATTTCGCTGAAATCTCAGAACGTGGCGGAGGTCTTATGCGCATTGCGATCGATACCAATACACTCGTAAACGATGATCATACCCTGCGACCTGGCGCAGTTGAAGTCATTGAAGCTTTGGCGAATCAGGGCAACAGCGTCATCTACTACACTGAATACACGAGCCATGAGCAGTGGCTTGATGCACGACTGCCATCAGGCGGCGTCTACCACTACACGAATGCGATCAACAAGCTGCTGACCCTCTATGAGCACGAGCATGAGCACGGCTCCATTGCGCTCATCGATGCTGCATGGCAGACGGACATCAGTGAGTTTCACCGCCTGGCGCTGGGTGAGCATGCTATCCCACACTCCTACGCACAAGCAGCGGTGGCATGGCTCTCTCAGTATCTTCTCCTCGTCGCCTACGGCCCACACGCAGTGGCGAATAGCGTGCTCCCTATCATGGTGCGCGTGCCAAGTTGGCAAGAGGCTGATGAACTGCTGAGGCTCTTCAGAGAGCAGCGCTGAGGGAGCCATGCCTCTCACTCTGCCTCTTGGTGCTCTCGCCAGTACGCATCGACACGATCGATCTCCTCGCGCATCGCTGCAAGTACACCGTAGTTGATGTTGCGCACGGTCAATTGCTGGCTCTCAATGACAAAGCCGAGAGAGCCGAACGCTTCCTCAAGGCTCGGCGACTCGACATGGAGCACATTGGGTCGCCACTCATCGCCGTGTTGCTCCTCATAGACAAAGGTATACATAGTTGGCTTGGCCACTCATTCCGGATCATCGCTGACTCGGCCCGTCCAGACGGCGCTGGTGGCGCGCACCTGGCTCACCTGTGGCGGCATGGACTTGATGACATTGAAGACATGCGCTTCCACCCAATCCAGATACAACAAGTATGGCCGAAGCTGGTGGAGTGCCCCACTGAGCAGCAAGGTGATCGCGCCCACAATCACCCCTAGAATGAAGATGGGATCATTGCTAATAAATTCATGCCCTGCCCAGGCGCTCCCCGCTGCGCAGCCCACCAGGACCACCCAGGCGATACCACCATTGACATCTTTAGAGAAGCCGTCCTGCGCTAGTATCCTGGCGGTCGTCGTGCCGATTACTGCATAGATGGCCGGTTGCGCCAGGAAGATGATGATCAATTGATACGGATCGTTAGTCATGGGCTATCCTCCAATTGTCTACAAAAAGAGCAGGAAGATATGTCCGTCTTCCTGCTAGTGCGGTATGATTGATATTTATAAGTAACACCCATCACCATCTTACTCTACCTCTCCATTGGCGTCAAACCACCGACATGAGCTGCCATCAACCCGCCATTCGCAGCGAGCATGTGCGAATTGCTGTACTTTGATTGGGTTACCACCCCAATCAGCGCTGTCATATTCTGCGCTGAGCGGCGGGCCTAATCTGCTGCCTGCATAGAGATGATCACGCCATACTGACGCGATCCCGCTTGTATAGGCGGGCGCGGTGCCACCAAATAGCGCAGCAGTACTCTGCCACTCTGCTTGTGCGTCGGCGATTTGCCATTTATTGGGTACCATGTTCTTCTGACCTCCATTGAGGAATTGCACTAGCGCGTCCCAGGGATATGGCCCTGGACAGCGCGCACGACTCACACTATCGATATCAGCATGAGAGATAATTCCCCCTTGCGTATCCCCGCGACGCTTAGGGATTGCATAATGATCGCAGAGGGCCTGTACGAGACGAAATGATGATTGCTGCTGAGCAGGAGTGAGCTGGTCCGAGTTGTCTGTTGAGGGCTTACAGTGCTCGATGCTAATCGTGTAAAAGTTCGGATTAATTGCTGCGGGGAAACTGATACGAGGCAGATCAAGAATGCCATTTCCCCAGGCTGCGAGCGAGCAAGGCACGCCCTGAACAATCGTTCCATCCTGGCCGATAATAAAATGCGAGGAGGCGATGACGGTGGGGTTCTGGAAGACATTGTGTGCGATATCTTCAGCCCGTACACCGCCCGCCGTTCCATGCAGTACAATATGCGTTGGTCGCAGCCCGGCCCGGCTCTGCGATTTCTCCAGATAATCAATTTCAACGGCGACATCAAGCCAGCCATCACTGTCAAATTTCATGCGGCTCCCTCACTTACTGGATTCGTATAGCCTACCTCACGGCGAACAGAAATGCTTTCACGAGCAGCCAGGCTGCCTCAAAAAACGCATAGGATGCTCCAACGCCAATGGCAATGACGCCCACGATATGCGGAATCGTTGGCTGTGTTTTTTGTGGTGGGTTCAGCCACTGGTGTGGGAAGATCACCGGATTCTTGGCGGTCTCGCCCTGGTGGAACTCAAATGGGTTGCGGGTATCCTTAAATTGATTCACGATCTCTTACTTTCCCCTCGTTTCTTGCGTATTTCTTGCCAGATAACAGACCCGATGTAATAGGTTAACGCAATGGCGGCAAGGCCAAAGACATAGAAAAATAGAATGGCTGCGGCTATCTGCATTGTTCGCCCCCTCTCTCAAGGCACAACTTTTATTCGTAAAAGGAATTCAATCAGGGTAATCAACAATGCCAGTCCGGCGATCGCTGGACTGAGTTTCGCCGCCAGTCGATCGGAGCGTGAGACTTGCTCCTTTTCCATTTCATCCATACGCTTCTCCTGCTGTCCGATCTGGTTTTGCAGCAAGATGATACGCGATTCGAGCACCACATTGAGCACGACTTCTTTACGCAGACTATCCAGGTCCGTGCGTGTTACCAGCGTACGAGATAGATCATCTAGCCGCTCTAGCCGCCGCTCTATACGTGCTAGTGGCGTATTGTCTTGCTGCATCTTGCTCCTCTCCTAAGATTGTGAGAAAAAGACTCGCTGCCAATTGTTGAGCGAAGGGCCGTTAGTCGCATCGATGGAATAGAGCCAGATTAGCCCGTTTTGCCCCTGAAATGCGGCGGTAGTAACCTTCACGATAGGAAGTTGCGCGTTCCAGGTCCTCATGATTTCTGGCAAGAAAATCGGGATTGTTGTCCCAGGAGTAATCCCTCCGTATAACGTTGTCCCCAGCAACTCGATCGTGTTATTACTGCCATACCTCGCCAGCAGCCCATTGCCGAAGGTCGTGGCCTGCGCTACGCTCATCCCGCTAGCTGTAGAACTGAGCGCTGATTCGATTTCGGCCACGATCCCACTATTCAATTCAAGTGCCGCCTGCGCAGCCTGGCTACTACTATTGTTGAGAATCACATTCGCGGCGCTTTGCCCAACATACGTAAAGCTCAATATCGTCCCGGCTGGTAGTTTAGGGAGCGTGCTATCATACGATATCGAGGCGCTCCCCGGCTGCCAATAGAATTGCCTGCCGCTATCAATGCCCTGCACGCCGACCGTCGCCGGTTGCCCTCCAGTGAGGACCGTGGGCGCACTGTAAAGCGGATAGCCCATTGTCCAGCTTGTTGTGCTTCCATCCGCTGCTTTGATCTCCGGTGGAGGATTTACTAGACTCTTTGCACCCGTCACGATTTGCTGACTACGGAAGAGATCAGCGGAAGAGAGCACCGAGACTTGCGGCTGATAGAGGAGGTAGCCAGAAGCGTTCGCCGGGTCAGGCGCACTTTGTAGTGGGAATGCCCCTGGACGTGCGAGACGTGGCCCGAAGATAAGTTGTTTCCATTTGTTAACATACCAGTAGTAGTCGCCCGATAACTGGACGGCTACATCCATCTCTTTTGAGTAGTAGACAGAAAACGGTGATGTAGCAGGGTGCAATTGTGAGATCGTCGCCCCGGTCGCAATCGATGCCCCTCGTACACACATCACCAGCACAAAGAGTTGCGGCATCACTGAAGGGTCAGTCGTGGTCATGGTGACTTTGCTGGAGAGCGCCTGTCCGCTCAAATTAGTGCCGAGCGGCTGTACCCACAATTGATAATACCGTGACGTGCCACCATCATTGCGCAGTCCACACCCACCCGAAGCGAGCGGAGATGTATCCAAGTAGGACTGGACACATGCCCCATCCCAGTAGACATCAATGAGCCCACCTTGCATGGTGACTCTGATTCGGTGGAACGTTCCACGCGTGAAGGTGACAGACGAAGCACTTCCGAGCAGCGAACGTGTTCCACTGGCGACCTTATAGAGGCGTAACTGATTGGTGAAGCCACCCGACGAAGACGCATCGTAGACACCTAACTCATAGTAGTTGCTTGTGCTCACCTCTCGCCATGCAAGCCCTCCTGCATCGCTCTCATCCATGTCAACGAGCAAATCAATATCTGTGCACGTGATGGAATTGTTGAGGTAGAGACCACCTGAGCCGCCAGATAACGTCACACGGCTATTGGTCGTATCATAGGTCGCAGTGGCAGTACTGCCACCACTCTTGTTGGTATTCGTGTAGTTGGCGAGCGTATTGCTGCTAAAGAGGTCCTGTGTTGCTGCTGGCTGGTTCGTCCAGTACGTAAGCGCTTCACCCGCGCCGTTACTGCCTACTGTATGATAGGTGCTTAAATCTTGCGTCGTTTGCACCGTGAGGGTTGTGCTGGTGGGAATGTTCGCGTTCCACATGACATTACTGGCCGCAACATATCCAACAGGCGTCAAGGAAAGCGCTGGTGAGATGCGCGTACCACTCACCGTTCCATAGTTGCCACAGACACGGACATAGAGGCCGTAGATGGAAGGGAGGGTAACGGACGTTGATCCAAAGATAAGCACCTGGATCAACAGTGATTTCCCGGTTACTGACGTACCTGAAGTCAGCCCTGGAATAGTCTGCCCATTTGTGCAGACTTGATAAGTACTCCCACCGTCAATGGATGTCTGGACGATAGCGGTCGTTTGACTTGCTCCTGCACCATTGATTTCTGACCACGCAATTTGTGTATTGCCACAGGTACCCAGGCTCGTAAGAGAGGTAGAGGGAGATGTCCAGTACCCAGCACTGTTCAACATGTCCCAGGTCCCAACAGGGGTGAAAACAAGGTTGTCCATAGTCGCCTGTGCTGCCGTTACTGTCCCGCCTGATGGTACCCATCCTTCAGCGATCATTCCAATACCACCTCCAGTCATGATTTTTGAATCAGTGACCGTAAGCGTAGCTGATGCATTGTGGTTGATATAGACCGTATGACTACTACCCGACACGACCAGTTTGAAGTGATAGGTGGTTCCCGGTGTAAAGGTGAAAGAGGCTGACGCGATAACTGGAGTATCCCCTCCTGCTTCAACAGAGGTATTCGAGCCGCAGTACAGCGTAAGAGTGTTGGTGATCCAGTTCGCACTGAGGAAATACCCAATAGATCGATAGTACCCACGCTGATTGGGCGCTTTCGTCCAATTTGCTGTGCGATAACAGATGCCACCATTACCACGTCCATTACCACCTCCACTTCCTGTCAGGTCATATTCAAGGGTAAAATCTCGCCCCTGCCCTAAAAAGCTAAATTCCGAGATGACCGAATCGTTATCATTGTTATTGAAATCAAAGTACGGAATATTTATCTGATAAGATCCTGATGCAATGGTTTGCGTTGGTTGTTGACCAGGATCAAGCCCGCCTGCACTCGGAAACCATGTTTGTCCCAAGAAGTTTGCATCAGCCCAGGTCCTTGCCAGCGTTTGCGTGGTCAGTTGCCCGCTACTATTTGGCGATGTACACACTTGTGTCCCGGTATTCCATTCGGCGCTTGTGCCATAGGTCGCGGTGACATCTGTGGTACTTTGGTTCGCCGCGCTATTGATAGTGATAGTCACCTGTAATAGGGCAGGGAGCGCCGTTGGGTCTGCCCCTGCGGAAAATTGTTCACGAAGATAGAGGGAGAGGCCTGCAACATTTGCGCCAGCAGGAAGGCCAGGAAGTGCCGCATTATTCGTACAGAGCAACCATGTTGCTCCGTCATACGAAACAAAGAGTAACATGGCTCCTGGTGACGGTTGAGATGTTGTTGACAATGGCCTTTTCGGACCTGTAGTAGGCAATGATGCAGACCAGTTGATTGTCGAGTTCTGAACAAGTCCAACCCCGCTGATACTCTGAGCGGGAGACACACGGTATGATGCAGGAGGGGTGTAGGCTGCAACCACAGAAGCAGATACCAATGTTGCGAGATAGTTTCCTGTGGTTGCAATAGTGGGAGGGTTGACTTGTGTTGCTATCGCACTTATCCCGAAGAAAGGGCTGCCTGATGCACTTCCTAAATAGCAGTTTTTCACGTAGAAACGATAGATCCCTGCTGTTTCCCCAGCAACAAAGAGCAGGATAGAGTTCAGAGTTTTCCCATGCAAAGCGGTTAAATCAATAGACCGCGCGAACCATGCATCTTTTGCTACAGGAGAGAGATCGGTAGCATAGGTCACAGAATAGCCTGCGTTATCGGTGAGCGAATATTTGATGGTATATGGTGAAGTACAGGTAGTTTGTAGGTAGGTAGATAACTGGGTTCCATCACTACAGATAAAGTCAACTCCCATTTGAAATGCAGGGCTTGTTGACTCTTCCCAGATATCGTAGTTCAAGGTGTCATTCGTGCCAATGGTCTTTGAACCAGACCAGATGAGCGCGGTTGCCGTATCAGGAAACACGCCAGCAATATTGTTATGTGAAGCACCCGTCGCAAATGACGCGGGTGTTGCAGCAGAGGACGGTTCTCCGAGCGTCGCCTGCATACATACTGCACTCTGCGTCGTTGGAGATAGTTGATTCCCTGATGCCGTCATATTCGTGAGTGTTCCCGATGAAAAGTCGGCAGTCACCTTCTCTGTATAGGTGAACTGCGTGCCTGCTCGCGTCAGTTCCAAGTCTCCAGTATTGGACGTGATTGGCGGGCTTGCCGTGTTTGGCGCGTATACGAACGGGCTGGTGGTCGTGGTCGCAACGGTACCGGTGAGTGTACCCAACCCGAATGTGGCAGGGGTGTAGTCGCTCTCTAGTGCGTATGCTCCGGTAATCCCCTCCTGGCCGAGTGTCTGTTGAATAAAGTCACACACCATATCACCAGCAGACCAATTGAGATAATTGGTGGTATTGACCCGCTTATCGACTAGGTAGTGATTATCCATAAAGGTGAGCATGTGCTCAAGTTGTGCCGCGCCGCCTGCCGCTGGCTTCGTCGCTTTGTCACTGTTCACCGCACCGGTATACAAGAGTCCCTGATCATGATCTGAGAACATCACTGGCATCCCACGCTGGTAAGAGAGCGTGCCGGCCGTATCCTCGCCAATGAGCATCAGAATGGATCTTTGGTCAATGGCATCGGCAAGGGTGAAGGATTGGTGAAGGACCGGAATGCCGCTACCACTCTGCAAGTTCGAGACGCCAATGAGACACGATAATCCAGATGGAGTAGTGATCATCTGCGGCGCGATGATCACAGCGTCATTGGACACACCCAAACTAGAGCTGTTGGAGACGTAGACCGTGAAGACTGCGCTTGCCCAGGAAGTAGCCCCATTAGACACGAAGGCATCCATGTAGAGTGTGTCGCCTGCTATAAACTGCCACAATGTCGCACTCACACTAGGAAGTGAGTAGACGGTCTTCGTGGTCGAGAAAGATTGACTGGTGAGCGAGGTCGCACCAATAGGATAGTATGTGCCGTCCATCGTTCGTCGGAACCACCTGACGTATAACCCCGCGCCGGTCATCGTGGTGCCGCTCTTTGCCAACGTGAAAATACTGGACCAGGAACCATAGGCGATGGTATTCCCCGCAAGTCCGATAGACCACCCCTTCCCCGTGGGTGCGGGGAGCACCGATGTTCCACTTGCAGTGCCTCCTTGAGCGAGAAGTTCCACATAGGTATTTGTCGAGGTGGCAGGCATGGTCACACTAACACTGGTTTCGGTACCACCTGCCACCTGGGCCATCTGATCAGACTGGGTAAGTCCACCGAGCGCCTGCGTCACGTTTGAGGCGTAAAATAGGGCACCTGGAAACGCTGCGATATTGCCGCGATACACCGTATCATGCGTGGTGAAACGTGCAATCTTGCCTCTATACGCAGTGTCTTTGGTGGTCGTGGCAGAGAGTACCCCGCGAAACCTCGTATCTTTGGTGGTGGTATGTCCGACATTGCCTCGCCATACGCTATCTTTGGCTGTGGTTTTCGAGATGTTGCCACGATAGACCGTATCCTTGTTGGCCGTCTTCGAGGTGTTGCTACGCCACAAGGTATCCTTCTTGATGACATGTCCGATGGTGCCACGCCATGAGGTATCTTTGGCTATCGTCTTGGAAATATTTGACCGCCACACGCTATCTTTGTTGGTGGTCTTCGAGATATTTGACCGCCACGTGGTGTCATAGTAGACGTTGCCATCGGTGACGGTGAAACTATCGAAATCCCAGGTAGTTGTCGTAGAGGAACTATTGATAGTCAGCCCAAAGCCGCCAGCCCCGGTGATACTGCTATCTGTTCCCGACACATTCCAGGTAGTTGGTTCGGAATTTCCATCGAGCCAGCAACGCGCCATGACGTTCGTACCGATGACCTTGAAGCGTATCCAGTAGAATGATCCTGTGGTGACCGTGAAGGCCGCGGTAAATAAATCGGTGTTGGTGCCACTCACCACTTTACCGATGACAATGTTGTTACCAGCAGCACTCAGACGACCGTGGTAGAACGTATTCGATGCGGTCTGACGCAGGCTGATGCCCATTCTCGACGCAGAAGCATTATTCGTCTTGACCCGTACCAGCCCCTCGGCGTTCTGGCTTGTGGTAGCGCCAAGTTGCATGTTGGCCTGTGCCGTGATATTGGTAGCGTGACCTTCATTGGAGGCAATGGAAAGCGTCGGAGTTCCAAGTGTCGTTGACCACGTAGAGCCACCGCTAGCAGTTCCCCAGCCGGATTGATTAGCTCTTACAAAAGAGTCAACGTCAAGTTGCTTTGTTGCCATTACCTATCCTTGCGCAATCCCCAAACGATCAAGTGCTAGTAGTCCAATTGGCGCGAGCGACGGACGCCAGGAGTGGAACCGGTTGACATTCGTCTTACCGGCATAGACCGGATTGCCGTCTGCGTCTCTGCGTATTGTCCCCTTACGCGGTCCCTCGACTCTGGACTCCGGTGTAAGGAGTCCGTCCTGCACTGCGTCCCAGATAAAGCACGTGCAATCCCCCATCTCGTTCTCCACGCGACCAATCACCTGAGCCTGTAGTGTACGTAGACCAGGGCCAATCACCGGACTATCATGCGTCGAGACTTTGAACTGAAAAGCGCTACCAGGGCGTGTGATGGGCATGCGTACCGTATTACCAATGGGACTCGTTTTGTTAGGAGGGCAGAATAACCATAATTCCGTAATCCGCTTATGGTCGTCAGTTGCCACCAGATCGAGATACCAGTCAATCTGGCGTGACTCCCCCTTGTTCCAATCATGTACCGTGCGTGCCTCACTCACCCATTCATCGTCATCGAGCTTCGTGGCCCAATAAGAGCGCGTAATCTGTTGGAGCGAGCAGCCAAGTAATTCCTCAATGAGTTTCATGCCCGTTCTCTCTAACTGTACGCGTACTGTATTGTTTGTACTAGCAACCAGCCTCCGGCCTGCGTGCTCATCGATGCAGCGAGATAGATAGCAAGCGTGAAGTACCAGAAAAAGGCGGTGTTGGCCTGCGGAATAGCAACAGCAGTAATGTAATCATTGAAACCGGCTAAGTCTGTCCAGTTGCCAGCGGCATTTAACCAGTTACCCGCCGTGGTGGTGGTTGATCCTGCTGTGCCCGTTGTGGCTGATGGTGCTGTACCCACGGTACCCGCCGATGGTGTCTCCTGTGTGCCACCTGCCGTGAGTCCAGACCCATAGAAATTGCCCTTAATGAGCGACTTTGAAGACGATTCGCCACTCGTACCATTCGTGAATGCGTCATTGTTGGTTCCGGGCGGTTGTGTCCCTGCACTCGGATTGGTGTGGGTGGTATTGGCAAAGAAGGAGGTTTGCATGGCTGATACCAGCGTACCGCCAGTCGAGAAATTATAGCGGAATACACGTGCTTTGCCGTTGGTGCCATCATAGGTTGCTACCTTGATGCCGGTTGTGTTGGCTGAGAATGCGTATACATTGTCTACAGTGGTGGTACCGCTTGCAGGTAGGTTCATGTACGGCCAACTTGCCGACGCAGTGGACGTGGTTTGTGAACCGCTAGAGAGTGCCATGCGAAACTCGTTTGCACCGGAAGAACCAGAAAGGGCTATAGTTGTGCCCGTCCAGTCTGGACTTGCATCAGTCCCGCGATTAAAATCAGTTGTGATTGTTGTGATGTCTGCCAAGTTTATACCCCTTTCGTATCTGTATTAAAAGCCCCTCATGCCACTGGCAAGCCTTATATTCTGTGAGAGAGGCAAACCAATTGTTGAAATAATTGCTTGACCATCTAAGTGGACAGACACATTGATTGACTGTGGAGTGTTGCTCCCTCCACCCCCACTGAGTGAGACTGGTGTCATATTTGCCCCTGTGCTTCCGCCTGCAGACAAAGGATAGACCGATGAGCCATTCGGCAACATGACGAGTTCGGGTCCATTGTCAGCAATTACCGCTGCACCACCACCAAAGTTCTCCACACCGCTAGCGAAAAATGGCACAGATGGCATGGATATGCCAGAGAACATGCCGCTTAGAGCACCATTGATCATCCCGCCGATATTGGGAATAGGTGGCATGGATATCCCAGAAAATATCCCGCCCATTGCACCATTGAGCTCTTTTCCGATGTCAGGGACAGAGGGTAGGGAGATGCCTGAGAAGATACTCCCCAATTCGCTGCTAATCATCCCGCCAATCTGAGGCACAGAGGGCACCTGGATACCAGAGAACATATTCCCGAGTTGTCCTGAAATCTGGCCTCCGATTTCAGGAATGGATGGTATCTGAATACCCGCAAACATACTACCGAGTTGACCGCTAATCTGGCTCCCAATTTCGGGAATGGAGGGCAATTGAATACCCGAGAATGCTCCAGACAAGCCAGCAGCCACCCCTGAAAGGTCGATGTGTGGGAGTTGGATACCGGAAAATGCGCCTGACAATCCAGAAGTAATTCCCGATAAATCTAAGTGAGGGAGTTGGATACCGGAAAAGCTCCCAGATAGCCCTGACGTTAGCCCACTCAAGTCAAGATGTGGTAACTGAATGCCGGAGAAACTTCCGGCAAGTCCAGAGGTCAGACCGGATAAGTCTAAATGCGGGAGCTGAATCCCTGAAAAGCTCCCGGCCAGTGATGAGGTCATGCCCGATAGATCGATATGCGGGAGTTGGATACTGCCGATCATGCCGCTGATCTGGGACCCGATGTCCCCACTCGTCCCGGAACTCCCACCAAGCGCCTTATTATGGACTAATATCGCGTTGGCATAGAAGGTGTGTGGCTCATCTACCGTGATGTTGTAGATTTGCACGACTTCACCAGGGCGTATGCCTACCAGCGTCACCATGTGGCCTGTGGTGTGGACACGATCACCGATATGCAGGGTCGATACCGCAAGACCGGGATTCTCTTCCTGTGTGGCTCGTGGGTGGAGTGACTTCCACCCTTCTGCTGTAGAGATAGGATGTGAGTCCGTCAGTGTGAGCGTTTTGCCATCATCGAAGGAGAGGTCATAGACCTTCTTCGGTGGTGGCGTGATGAGAGCAAGCACCGTTGTTGGAGTGAAAGACACACGATCATGACTGAGTACCTGATCACCAACCTGAAGTGTCTCAATAGCTCGCTCGCTGCCATCAGCCATGAGTACGCGAGTACCAGCGATGAAGCAGCCAGATGGTTCGCCTAGAGAATTAAAGAATGCTGCGTTGGGGTCGGGATTGGTTAACCCGCCGACGCCATTCATGCGATTTAGCTCGTACTGCACAACCGCGTTGTAGGGATCAGTAGGACCACCAGTAACGCCGGTATAATGCGAAACATCATAGGATTGCTGTGCCTGTACGGCTTTTGCCTGCTGGCTTCCGAGGTAGGCTTGCGCCGCTAAAAGTTGGGGGTCATTGGCCTGTGCTTGCATGGTGGCGACGGTTGCGGCAAGTTGCTGCTGCAATTGGCTTTGCTGTGGAGGATTTGGCCCTGGGAATGGAAGCGGTTGCTGGTTCAGTTGTGCCCATTGGTTCTGGAATCCCTCGCTTGCCATTTGGACCATACCCATGCCGCCCTGCCGGTCGAGGCCAAGTGCAGCCAGCGGAGCACCTATTAAATATTCCCCTGCATTGACTATTGATCCACTCATAAACCCTAGAGTAGAGCCTACGTCTCCCCAGAAATTTCCGCCCTTACCGGGTCCAGCCACGTCATTGATCGCTCCGAGAGTACCAAGTAGGCCCTGCCCGAAACTTTCAGAAAACTGTTGCCCTGCCCCTTTTACACTCGCGCCGAGGGTATCCACTGCCCCGGTGAACGTACCCATAGAATGCGCAGCCGGACCTTCTGCCGTCGCCGCCATATCATAGATACCCTTTGCTGCTGTCCCAACTGCCATGCCGATCATCTGTACGGCCATCAGTGGCATGGCGATACTGTTTAGAGCCTCCATAGTGCCGCCGATGAACCCGCCCACACCTGACATGGCACCTGAAAAAACTTCGCCAAAGCCAGCACCTTCCATAGCCTTACCAGCATCGGCCACAACGCTCCCCGTCTCCTCTACTGCCTTATTTACATCAGATGCCGCCGCACCCATCGCATTGAACTGCTCAGTAAACGCCCCCGCACTCCCAGCAGACTCGGTAAATGTTTTGCCCACAGACTGCGCATCGGAGGACATCCCACCAAGCACCGCGTGTGTCTGATCTGAGGTGGTCGCCATCTCATGGAGCATGGCAGTGTTATCACTGCCAATAGCAGACGTGAAATCACCCCAAGTCTGCCCGGTTTCGTTGAGATGCTGTTGCATCATCTGAAACGGGTAGGGGTTGGCGAGTGCATCCTGAAACACCGCCATATTTTCCGCCAAGTGCGCTGGATTGGGAGCTAGAGTAGATTCCACGACGTTTTGCATACTGTCTGCGTACTGAGAAAGCAGTGGAGCAGAATATGTCAGCGAATCGCCGATCTGCGCAAAGCCCTGATCCACGGCTTGAGCATGCTCAGAGATCATGGCCATGGGGGCGGCTGTTTTCTCCAGCAGGGAGGATGTCTTTTCGAGAGGCGCTTGTACTTCCTCTACAGACGCGACCATGCCATCTATAGCCCCCTGGCTCTGAGCGGCACCCTCACCAAAGGTAGAAAATGCCTGTCCGCTCTTCTCCGCTATCTTTGGCAAATCAGCGAAAGCCGATGAGAGTCCCTGGACACTCCCGGCACTCTTGCTTGCTTGCTCATCAAGCGCAGATAGCCCCTCGCTCGCACTCCCTGTACCTTCACCAACCGAGCCAGCAGCCTCAGCCAAAGAGGCGAGATCTTTCTTGGCCTGTTCAACTCCTGATCCATCGTATTCAATGGTCACTTTGGCCTTGATTTCGCCTGCGTCGGCCATATTCTTTCCTCAACTCCCTTCTCGTCTTATCTCGTCAATACTTTGTGTGCGTCTCTACTCAGCCTGTCCAATTGTGATTGTTGCCCTGCCTGTCCTGTGAAGCCCTGAAAGTGCTCCCGAAAATCTGCACTCGTCGTGTCAATAATCTCCTCGCCTTCAAAGGTTCCTGGTTTGTCCTTTGGCTTCTCGCCTTTTTCCCCGTTGAACGCTTTCACGATCGCAAGCGTGATCCAATCGGCTTGTATCTTCTCACTCAACTGCAAATAGGTGATCCACCCTGAAAGCTCTGCGCTACTCATCCCGTCGAGCAAGTCAGGAATACGCCTGTAGCCTAACCGCTCAGCAAGTTTGTAGACATAGAAAATTTCAGGGCGCTCTAGTTTTTTCTTGTGTTCTCCTTCTCAGAAGGAAGTACTCCAGAGAGAGACAGAATGGTTGAAGCAAGCAAATTCACCTCAACACCGTATCTCTTTAAATTCGCCCGGTGGCTTTCGGTAAACACCTTGTTCTTGTTGACCGGGTTATAGCAGCCCTCAATGACGACACTGATGAGGTCCTTACGGTAATCGGTCGTCTTCTTTTCTTCGTCGTAGCAGGCCATTTGCACCCTGATGAGGGTAGGTGAATCAAGAGAACGGCAGAGGATTTTTACATTCCAACGTGGCAGTTCTACAATCTTTTCTGGTATTTCGGCAGAGAAGATGTGTCGCAAGAGCGCCGTGTTTGAGTCAAATTCCTGCCACGTAGTGTCATGCCCGTTGGTTGATGGCTGTTCTTCCTGCTGTATAGCTACTTCTGCTGTTTCCATGAATCTACTTTCTACATTTGAATAACCGTTGTTGTGCTAAAGGTGTTGGACGTGCACAGGTACATTGGACCTGTTGCAGTGAATTTGATGGATTGCTTATCAATATCATTTGATACAGCGGTGGTATCTATCCCCGTTGGAAGCGCGTAGAACTGATAGCGCGCGCCTCCGGATTCGTTGATCCACAGTTGACACAGGATGAGGCCACCCGAAATGTTGATTACCGTACCACCACCTGTCGTAATCATTTCATTGAGAATGCGCGCATCCTGGCTGAAGCAATCCACACTAAACGTCGCAGATTTCAGCGTCGCGGCATTGATAGCCCAACTACCACTTGCTTGAAATGGTGTGACATCTTTCGTGGCGGCTTTGGCTGACGCTTTCCATGCATGCGCACCACTGAGCGCGCTCATCGTGGGATAGGAACCTGCGAAGATGCGAACAAAGTTGTTCGTGCCTACGCCTCTCGCGGTGTTGAATACGATTTCACCGACCGGCCAATAAAAGGTATAGTCCGTCACCGTAGCCCAACCACTAGAACCATTTGGTGAACACTGCACCGTAAATGTTTGCGTTGGGTCCCAGGACTGATGGGTGTTCGTGAAGTAGTTGATATGGTTGCCTGTATCGGTACAACCCTCCGGTGAGCCTAACGCTGTCGGTGGAGACGTAGAGAGCCATACATCACCGTTTATACCTGCTAATGCACTCATATATACCTCTATACCTCGTATCCACTAATGCATTATGAATAAGTGCATGCTCCTGTTCCGGTGAAGGAATAGTCTATCGTTTGTGCATTTTGCACATCGATTGATGGATCAAGGCCAGTAAGGATGGTGCTACCAGCAAACGCGTGCGGAGTGCTCTGTACCGTGAATGTCATGCTCACGGTGCTGCCTAACAGGGCAAGCAGGTTGGTTTGTGCAGTATCACTGGTATCTAAGAATGCGGTGATTTTTCCTGTCCAACTCTTCAGTGTTGCAATGTTTATTGCCCAGTTGCCAGAGGCTCCGAAGGGCGTTACATCTTTCACCGCGCCCTTTAGGCTCAGTGTCCATTTCGACGCATTCGTGAATAACGTAGAGGCCTCAGTACATGAGGCTCCCACACCAGCCAAAGCGGTCAATGTTTTTTCTCCTTCTTACTATGGCACAAAAAGCGAGCCACACCCGAACGATGATCGTTCATTCACATGAGTTAGGGTAGAGCCTTCGATGAGCCCGGTAATTCTCCTAGTCGTACATCCTGGGTATGGGTATCCCGTAGGAAGTGAATCTCTTCCCCGTCTGCGAGGATGAGTGTATATTGCTGTCGTCCTGCTGGTTGGTGAGATTCCCATTCCCCATCCTCTGATGGTACTTCTACCGTCTCTCCCCTGTACTTCATCCCTTGCACGTCATCGATGGAGTGGTGCAACTCTTCTGTAAGTATTTGTCGCATCTTACAAAATGGTAAGAGGTCTGAGCGCATCAGTTCTTGTGTGCTCATCACTAGCTTGTTATCTACTATTTGCATGTTTTCTGGCTTCCTCTACACTCCATCTAAGAACTTGGAAAGATACTCTAGAATATTCTGCCGTACAAATTCCATTGCTTTTTGCGTCATCTCCTGCCCTTTGACATGTGAGCGCCGCTTTGCCAGCCGGTATCCGCGCTTGGTACGCCAGCCACGCGGTGTCCAGTGCCCATCGTTGACCCAGTCGTAGTAGTACACTGCGTTCTTTAGCGTGAATGAGAGCCCCATTGCCTCCGCAACCTCACCACCTTGCAACCTGCCTGTTCGTCGATGCGTATTTTGCTGCCATACGCGCTCAGTGTCGTTTGCGAGTGTCTTCGTCAGCTTTACCAGGTTCTCACTACCTTTTGCTTCGATCTCCGTGAGATTATCGAGCACTTCTTGCAAGCCCTGGATCTCGATGATGACTCTTGCACCCATTAGGCTACCTCCGTAACCACAGACGTGAATGAGACTTCCACATCACGCCCTTGCACGATGGCCTCTTCTGATGGAGCATCAGGCAAATCAAGACGATACAGCATGATGTTTGCCTGAGTAATCTCAGCAGCCTCTAAAATCAGGGTCACTTTGTACGCATTATCGACAAGCTCGTCATCGGCAGTAATGCGTATTTTATGCCCTGTAGGGGCATTCCCTTTCTTGGGCACAGGTCCCTCAATGCGGATATGTCGCCCGAGCAGCGTTTCAGCGGTAAAGTCTGCCACTAACTCTGCCCTCCTGCCACCGTTTCGTCAATGAAGGCCTTCAGCGTGTCATCTTTCAGGGAGAGCGCGTAGTTAGCACCACCGATGAGATGATCCTGAATGTAGAGCATCATCACCTTGTCCTCACCGGGTTTTACCTCGAAGTCTGGATAGCCCAAACGCTTCAGCTTGTCCGTGAGTGCCTGAAGATCCAGCAACTCGACCTCTTTCTTTGCTGCCATAATCCCTCCTACGATGCCTTTACCATCACACAATACACACCACCTGTCTGGTTCCACACCTCACCTTCAACAAGCTCATCCATACTTACCGGCTGAGTGCGATAACTCGCCAGAATCTTGCCTCCGGTGACATTGGTTTGCGTGGCTAGGGTGAGCAGTGTATCAATGCGAGCTGCACCGTTTAGAATGGCTTGCATATCTGCCGCTGGCCCAACGATCACCACACGAAAATGCATTTCAGAGTAAGCGCGAGAGCCGCCAAAGACGACATTATCCGTGCCATCTTGATAGTTCATGATGGTGTAAGGTGCAGTGGTCCCAGGTTTCGCAAAGGTGCGCCATAGCCCTCCAGGCGCATAGCCTGTCAGTGTGCTGTCACCTGAGAGCGTGCTTTCGAGCCATGCAAAAGCAAGATCAATCTCTGTGCTCATTGCTGGATTTCTCCCGCGAGCACGGTGGTAAATGCGCTATAGCTCTGCTGGTTTAGAATGGCCTGCACCACCATTGTGTCTGTGCCGACCACCAAATGATCCTGTAATCGGACATCAGTGCTGTAAGGAAAGTTCACCCGCCATGCCAGTCTTGCGCCAATGAGGTCTGCATACGCAAGCAAATCCCCTGGTGTGTGGCGCATCACTACCTGAATACCTACCTTCACAGATACCACCGTTGCAAATGTCTCTGTCTCCGATCCCCATGCATCCTTCGTGGTCGTCTTGCGCTGGATAGCACAATCGATACTCAGGATTTTCACCGCCTCAGCGCGTATGGCGGTCATTTCAGCAGCGGAAATAGCTAGCATAGCGCTCCTATCCTGTCGTGATATAGTCCACTGGCTTCGCCTTGAGACTCACGCTCTCATCAGCACCCGTCGCAAAATCAGGCCGTGTCAACTTCGCCGATCGTGGGCGCTGCTGCATCCGGTAGTGTTTCGCCAGATCCCGATAGGCTATCACCATCTGAGAGCGAGCTAATTTCTGGCCGTCAACCATCGCATCGTAGGCGTGTATCCATTGGCTGGCCCATCGCTCCAACAAGTCAGCCGCCGCCCGGTAAATGTCGTAGGACTTCCCAAACGCGATATAGACAGGCGGGAAGGTACTGGCCGCAAACGTGATATGTCCCACGATTGGCTCAGTACTGGACGGCGTAACCACTGTGGTGAAGTACTGTGCAAAGGTATAATCTGTTTCCCAATCACCGATGGGTGCATAGTAGTCCAGGAACCGGATAGCCCCAGTACTCCAATCAGGCGTAGGAGCAAGACGCAAGTAGCGGTAATCTACCCGGCCAGCATCCAACACATCCTGGATCTGATTGTCAGTCCAGGTGGGCGAGCCACTAGGATCATTAATCAGATCGCGAACGCGAGTGATGAGTGCAGCCATTGAAGATCGTGCAGCCATGTCCTACTCCTACGGGCGACTCAGCGTGATGTCACCAAAGTAGGTGACGGTCGCGCCAGTACCGCTGATCGCAGACAACTCTAGACGCACATAGCGCTTAGAGGTTTCAAATGGAATGAAGATCTCGGAAGCCGCCGCCGTCGTCGAGAGTGTCACCGTTGCCTCAGTCGTCTGAAAGATGCCAGTGAAGGTGCTGTTATCATCACTTTCCGTGATACGGAAAGTGATCGATCCAGCACCCGATGAAGTATTGGCCGCGCTATAGATGATCCTCGCCTTCAGGCCCCGGCGTGGTGTTCCTGTCGCCAGGTCTACACCAGTGCTATTGAAGGTGGCAGTCTTGGTAACGCTGGCCTGTAAAGCCAGATTAGCATCAACGGGCATGATCGTTCTCCTCTCTGCGTGCTACGCGATTTTGATGTCAAACAATCGCCCCAGAGAGCGAGTAGAATTGTTGGCGAGGCCCACCGCCCAATCGATTAAGGTGCGATAGACGGCCCCATCAGCCTGCAATAGCCCTAAATCTTCCACGTTGATGGTGTCAAACTGCCAGCCAAAGAAGTGCTCTTCCCCCATATTCACTGCGTAGATGCTGGTGTAGACGGCGCTGGCTCCGGTGCTGTCTACGCCCGCTGTCGTTTCCCCAATCGCGCTAGAACCTGACAAGCCATTGCCCTTGATAATGCGGGTGGTCTGGTCAGCTTTCACGCCGGGATCACGGATGATAGCATTCTTGTACGTGGTGAGAGTGCGATTGTATTGGTCCTTCGTGGTATCCAGACCACCGGAGGTACCCAGGGTGCGCAGAGCGCGAGCAAAGCGACGTTTCATGGTGTCATTCATATACAAAATGACGCCCGTACCATCGTTGTCGGAGTCCACAGACCAGAGCACCTGCTCTAACAACTCAATGAAGGTATTAGCAGTCGCGGCGGTCATGCCACTTTGGGAGAGGTCAACGGCGCTCGCGTCAATTTTGTTCTCGCTGCGCACCCCAAAGGTAGAGCCGTTGTTAATACGGTACTTGATGCCCACAGGCGCGTTACTATCGCCTGATGGGTGATCATTGTTAAAGAATTTATCATTCCAGTCATACGTCTGGGCTTTGAGGTAGGCGTTGACCTGATTGGAGCGGACATTGCCAATTTGATTTTTATCGCGCACGAGGTACTTATCCGTGTCGATATAGTTGGTGAGAATGTAGACTTGCTCTTGCCAGGGTTTCGGCGTGCCCTGGGTGGTGGCTCCCCCTGCGTTGAGCGGTCGCCACGTCACAGAAGGCAAGTTACCTTCCCAGCGTGCCCCGTTCACGATGAGTGAGGGATTGGTGATGAGCGGCAAGTCCTGAGCAATGTTTCCGTAGTCAATGAGGCTGTCAGTCACTGCCATGACCATCGGATTATTGCTCAATTGGGCATACGTCGCCATGTTAACGGCTGATGTGCTTACGGTCATGAGCTATGCTCCTGAGATGCCAGGAGCATATCAATCGCATCCTGGCTATTGTGACCTGAGAAGGTCAGACAATTTGTAGCGTTGTCCAGGAGGAAGCTTATTGGTCGGCGACGGAATCGACGAACGCCCCGGATTCATGGCCGGGATCGTCGGTGTACCAGGCTGCGCAGGTGACGAATTGGGCGGCGCTTCTTGAGACTGAGGGGTAAGATAGGGCTTATTCTTCAGGAGCTTCTTGAGCACGTCCTCTGCATTCTTGGGCAATCCATCCCCATCAAATTCTAGTTCGGACCAATCAAGAAGCTTTGCCACATCTTCAGCAGCTTCTGGCCGTACGCCAGCTTTGAGCGCTTGCTTTTCCACTTCATAGCGTACCAGTCGCTCTTGATACTGGCGTACAGCAGTGTCGTGATCGGCTTGCAGTTTCGCATGTTGCTGTTGCAGGCGCTCGGTCTCGCTGAGCTTCGCCGCTTGGGTCGCTGCATCAGCATCTTCATAGCCCTTTAATCGGGAACGTAAAGATGCCGCTTCTTTGCGCAGCTTGCGTGCTTCCTCAAGGGAGATTTGTTCTTGTCCATCGCCCGCCTGGAGCTCTGGGGGATTCGTGGCCGCCGGGGCCGGGGTGCTGTTGCCAGGAGCGACCGCCGGGGTTGCTCCTGGTGTGTGTTCATCTGGCATAAGTATATCCTCTGTTAGAACATATTGTCAATTTGGGCCGCAAACGTTACATCGCCATATTTTTGAGAGAAGGCGGAACGTCCATCTTCGCCTCACCATAAGCCCGGATCAGTGCCTTAGCAGCCTTCTTTTTATCTGCTGGACTGACATCTTTCAACCCGCCACGCGCACCAGCAAGAGCAGCCGACGCCGCGCCGAGTGCATTGCTGTTGATATCGCCGTTGGGTTCTTTGATGGGTAACTTGCACATAGACTGAACTTTGTCGGCTCCCGATGGGTTGGTGTCGATTAAGCAGGCAGAGCAATAAGCCGCTGTGTCTGCATATTTCGATGCTGAGCCGTCCCACGGTTTAGATGTTATCGCCACGTTCTTGACTCCTTATGTACTCAACTTGTAGCTCTGTGAGCGCATCTTGTGCCCAATGACGTGCTTCCTGGACACTTGTTCTTACAAGCGCTATTTCTCTTGCGCCTACGCCTCGCTCCAGGCTAGCTAAAAAGACTTTGATCTCCTCTTCCATTTGAGCGAGCGTCCCTCTGAGTTCATTGGCTCTTGTCATTTTTTCGTCGAGTTCCATGTTCCTTTTTCCCTTATGCTTTTTCCGGCCAATGCCACGTACCAGGAACTGGCGATTCGCTATAGGCGATGTCTGCGTGAAACTGCATGCCAAAATTCTTGACGCCGTTGACATTGCTCATATTCGTAAAGATCACCATGTCAACGTCGCTATAGCTTCGACTTGCATCACATCCGATGATTATTCCTGCTAAATGACGGCCATTATAGGCCACATAATGGATGATTCGGCCTTCAATAATCCCTGGCATTGTCCCTGGTGCTGTTACTTCCTCATTTCTTGCGATCTGTACACTATCGCCAATACTATGGGATGGAAATACTCGATACTCATCTCCGTCTTGCGGTTCATCATATTTCACGGTGAATGCATACGTATCAATATGAGAAACCGTTCCCATGAGGTAGGCATCTTCTGGAACCAGATCGCAGGTAAGACGCTTAATCTTGATCCTAGCTCTATCTCCAATGTTCATGTATCACTCCTTCTTCTTCGCCCTGTAGACTTTCCCCGCGCTTTTCTCTTGCTCGTCCTCGATCTCAACATCCATGATGACCACTACAAAGCACAATCCATTCACATGGAAGACAGGTGTGGCATTTACTAAATGAACATCGGTCACAAGTGGAGCGTTACGGTATCGATCAAGAGCACGGTCTATCGTTTCGTCTATGCCCTCCTCGATGATCAGCTCGCTCATATTTCGCAATGTAACATGTTTTCTTGCTATCATCTCACTTCCTCTTCGCGTGGTTTACCGAGACGAATGAATCTCTTCACTCTCTCGTATTTCTCTTCCGTTGTATGTCCGTCCCACTCCTTTGTATAGGGAGGTAGACCAGGGAAGTTGACCAGGTCACTCTCATGAAGATGCCAACTCACCTGACCGGTGGGCAAATCGATAAAGAGCACATTACGCCATTCATCTTCCCATTCGTCACCCTCATGCTGACGAATGCCGACGGTATGACCAAACCACATGGCATATTGAGCAATCAGCGCTACGCAAAGATTGCGCTCCGTATAGGCTTTATTGCGCAGGTCAATTTCTTGCCCTATTTGTTTTAGAAGTTCTTCATCATACATATTTATTTCACCAACGCTTTCAAGGGCTTCATAATCCCTCTTCTGCTTCACGACGCGACTGTTCAGCAGCGATCTCGGACTCAACAGCCGCTCGAATGTCGTCAGGTGTCATCGCTGCAACCTCTTCAACGCTTCCTGCATAGACATGACCATACACGAATACATCACCATCTCGAACTTCCCAGTCGTCATATCCCGCTCGCTTCATAAGATCATTCAGACCCATCATTTCACCAGCGCTTTCATGGCTCCAGCTCACCATCTTTGAATGCATCTTGAAACGCCGACGGTACAGGTTTTTTCTGACCATTGACTTGACCATGTAGAGTAACCTTCCAAGCGCGCATATCCTTTAAATGCTGGTTAAAAGCATCAGGGGAAGCAGTCGTACCGTTACTCTGCGTGATCGTTACCTGCCATTGACACCTACACGCGATATCTGCGGTAAAAGGACTGGTTTCCGTCGCAATAGGGCGTCCACACACAGGACAGATGGAATAGTTATAATTCATCATTCACCTCCAGCCAATTCGATCAAGCGATCAATATAAAATCTCGCCTTCTTGAGATCATCTAACCCGCCTTTTTGTTGCCATCGTGAGACGTATTTGATGATACTGCCCTCATGGAATCCGATATTGTTCGCCTCAATATATTGCACCGGTTCGATAGCCATCGCTTTATAGTGCTGGCCATTTGGCGCATGATTGGCAAGTAGATCGCTCTTCTCCATCACTCACTCCTCCCGATAAACGGTGAGCTATTGCCCTGCTCTTGCCCAGTAGATGCCCCCTGATTGTCCTGCATTTGCGGTTGCGCTGGCGGCATCCCTTGCCCACGACTGAAGTTGATCATCTTCTGCGCATCTTCGGTCTGGTTGCGCTCCATTTCCTCTTCAGCATCATAGCCTCGCTCCTCAAGGATCGTCTGATCGCTCACGCCCACCTGCTGCTCAAGGAGAGCAGCTTGCCAGGAAGCGGTATCGTCCGCCGGAAGTGGTGACTGCCAATTGAGTGTCAATTTGATGTCAGCACTCATCTTGTTGAGAATGAGCAGGGCCTGGCTCACGTCAATGATCAGCTTGCCATACAAGCAGCGCTCGGTATCCATCCTCTTGATCATGCTCATGAACAACAGTTCTATCGCGATACCGCTCATATTGCCGCCAGGCATCGCGCTCGCTCGTCCGGTGGCAATACCTGGTATGCCCGTTTGCTCATCGATTCTACTCTGGAGGCGATCTGCAGCGGATTGCAAGCTGGGAATGTCAGCGGCGATATTCACCGCTTCAATCTTGCCGTCAGGAGTCGGCATGATCACGATATGGCCGGGCTCGTGATCAATATCCATCAATCCAGTACCGGTGGCATACACGACCGGCCCGCTGGTTACACGCCCCAGCTTCTGAATGTTAGAGTTGGAGACGTTGAGAGCCTCATTGAGATGTATCAGATTGCGCGTGACTGTCGGCTTGCCCCAGAAGCTGTTAGGGCGGACCATATGCTGGTTCGTGAAGATGGGTGAAAAAGGATAGGGCCATATGATGGGATCACCGGCTGCCATCCATGCCCCGCGATCACCCTGCCTTGTCCAGTGTTGAATCTGCCAACTGGCATCAGTATCAGCGAACGGATCGCCCTCATCACCATCTTGATCCGGGTCAATTCGCTGTATCTCTTCACGGTAGTAGATTTGTGTGGGCTGGCCAGCAACTTGCTCCTCGCTGCAATACTCAATGCAGTAGCACAGCACAGTTTTACAATCCTGCGGAGCCGTCTGGATGCAGATGCAGGCAGGGTCTAGCGCCACCAGGCGGAATGACCCATCTGTTTGGGGCATGATTCTAAGGAATGCCTGACCTGCTAGCGATCCATTGATGTAGAGTTCTTGTAGCAGCGGGATGCGTGTTTCTTTTTCGCCCCATGTCGCGTCGAGAAAGTCTTGTACGTCTTGTGAGACGCCGTCTTCTACGCTGATCTCTACTTCTTTCCCGAACAAGAAGTCTTTGCCCGCTTCAACCTTATCCTCAATATAGTTGGCCAGCACATTATCATCGGGCTGGTCATCCATCGGAACGAGCGGAGGATTAAGCATGCCCTCGTACGCTTTCCAGGCATAGGCGATATCTGCCTGACGCTTCTTGTCAGCGTCGGTTATTTCATATTGTGGCATCATTTGCGCTACGTTTATCATGATTTCCTCTTCTTTTTACGAAACACCGTCATCCCACCATAGACGTACTGTCTCGCAGCCCAAAGGGGCATAGGCGTCATAATGGCAAGCTTGCCGATGAGATACCATCTTGCAAGAAATCGCAGCATGCTATCTCCTCACAGCCTCACTCACCTGTGTTTGCATGGTGGTGATGTGTGGCCGTCCAAGCCACACAAGCAGGCACTCTTTAGAACAGAGGTGCCATTCAGTATTGGCCTCTGACAGGGTCAGCCAGCCATCAGGAAGCGCTGGAGGACTCACCGGAACGTGACCTCCACATGACTCGCATTGAATAAAATATAACAACATAGATCACTCCTTAATACACTCGGCTACTATAATGGACGACGAGCGGCATTGCAGCCCGCACCAACTCCGCCGCTGTGAGCATCGCAGTAGACGGTAGATAGTCACCGCTCTCACTAGGGAATTGATCGTTTTGCAAGGCCAGGGCATAATCATAGGCCCTGTAGGCTATCTGCTCACGGCTCATACCAGCCTCTTGTAGATACGCGACAAATTTAGCTACTTGCTCTTTCATCAATAGACCCGCTCACTCTTTCTTGTTTGCATGCCATATGGATCTTCCAAACACGATAAGCCTAGTGCAGTGACAAGATCATCATGTTTCCCGGTTTTGAAGGCCCCATATTGATCCTTGCCGTCCTGGTTGACCTTGATTTCATAGACCTTCAGCTCCTCAATGGTCGCCTTCACCTCTGACGTATCCGGCGCATGGATACGTTCACCTTGCAATAAGCTTTGTAGCCTGCTCACGAGAAACGCCTTACCGAGCAAGCCCGTTTTCGCGTTGTACGTCTCCCCATGCGTGAACGTGATCGGCTTGATGGCGATACGCCGCGCCTGCTCATGCAACTTCGCCTCACTGCACAAATCATCGTAAACTGGTCTGCCCACACCTGTCACATCTAAAAGAACATTCACCCGTCGCCTGGCGAAGATTGGGCTGCATAGTAAATCGGCGATGTGTTCGGCCACTTTCGGGTAGCTCATCCCCAAAGGGAGGCGTGTGATGTGTCTGATAAAATATTCTGTTTTTACTACCGGATCAGTCTCTTTCGCTGAGTGAAACTGGCCCTGTTTGTCGAGATACGCAGGCACGCGCTTTATCCATCGATGCTTGCCCGTTGGCTTCTGGATGCATTCCGCAACACACAGCGTAGTAGGGTCGTGGAGCTGACCAATATCAATCCCAATTTGTATTGGATTCAGTTCTTTCGTTTCTACAGCGCCCATTGCTCAACTCCTGGATCAACAATGCGCTCAATATCCGCAGCCCGAAAAGCAGCGGTCTGCGCGTCCATAAATTGACACATAAATTCCTGCAAGAACCACCATTCCCCCATCGTTTCGCGCATCTGGTCCAGGAACTCTGGAGAGATACGCGGACATTCCGTTGCGGGTATCTCGAAATAATCCCATTGCGCGCGCCGCTTCCACTCTTCATAAAAGAATCCCCTGGTGCCAAATGGCGAGGATAAGAGCACCAGGCGGCCACCACTCACAGCGAGCATAGGCAATACACTCATGTACAGCGCATCAGGGACGCGGCTCGCCTCATCGATGATCAGCAGTCGCACACCACTCATGCCCCGGATCGTGCCCTCTTTGCCCGGCAAGGAAATGATACGGCTCCCATTAGTCAATTTGAGAGAGAGCGCGTTTTCCGCTTCCGCTGGTACTGGCCGGTCAAGTGCGCGGTAAATCTCCAGGCACTTGATGAAGAGCTCTTGCGATTGGCGAAGCGTTGGAGAAAGCAGCAAGATCGGGGAGCCAGATTCATAGAATGCGGTATGAATCGCCAGTGTCGCCGTGGTTGTGGATTTACCGACCTGGCGCGAGCAATTGAGTAGCAGCCGCGATGAGAGAGACCTCAGTAACCGCGCCTGCCACGGATCGGGCTCGATGCCAGCGGCCTGGCCGAGTACTACCGGATCAAGCCGCATAGCGAGATCAAGCGAGCGAGATATGCTAGGCGAGGCGAGTGCTACCATCTTGATGCTCCAATGTCAGCAGTGCACGGGCTACGGCGATCCTCGCTTCAGGGAAAGGCGCCAGGGCCTGGAAAATGATCTCGCGCATATTCACCCATTCCTGATGCAATTCGACATGTGTGCTACGGTCCAACTCTCCCGTCAGTTCGCTATAGAGTTCGGTTTGTTTGCGCAGCTCACCCAGCGCCTGTAGGGATGTTCGATGGTCGCGATCGTTGCGCACATCAGTATAGATCAAGCGCGCCTGCTCACGCATCCATTCCATTTCTGAGAGAGCAGTCCAGGCAGATTGTTCCTCCTGCTTTGCTTGAACAGCAGTAATAGCAGGCTGCATACAGTTGCGTTTATGTCGCGCTACACTGTCTTTCGATACAGAGAATTGTCGCGCAATGTCGCGCAATGGCATGCCAGCGATGAGAGACGCCTCGATCTGGAGGCGATCTGAATGATTGCAGATAGAGCAAGTTTGTGGCATGCCTCTCACTCTCTCTCATTAAGCAACCAGGTTAGCCGGGTGGCGTAGATCGTTCTAGCCCCATAGGAGACCCCTTCTGATGGTGGCACATCCTCAATAAAAAAGGCGTGCTGATCCTCTCTGCAGAAGATCAGAACGCCGTAAATCGTTTGCCGTTGCTGTCACGTTCTATGGATGCGGGTTTCGCGTACAAGTTGCAGGAGCACAAACACTTGAAGCAGAAGTATGTAAGCTCCTACGATCAGAGTACGCGAAAGCAAGAGACAGGACTTGAACCTGTAACGTCCTGGCTGGATAGGAACCAGGCACTCTACCATTGAGCTACTCTTGCGTTTGCCGGGATGCGCGCCCCCTGTATACCCCGGTCTCAGATGCTCGTGGTCAGCCACAACTATTAAGGGAGCCACCTGGATGGAAGATGCTTCTCGGCCCGTTGTCCTTGCCCTGGCTATCTCATAGCTACCTGCATACGGTAGATACCCCATGCAGTCTATGAGCATTGTTAGCGGTGAGTCGTACCGATGCCGCCAGCCCTCATCGCCGGTACTGCGAAACGGACCCGAATTGCCGAGAAGCTTTTCCCTCTCCACGAATGGAGCGAGCTGGCCTACTTCCTTGCCAGTAATCTATATAAAAATTGGGCATCCTACTTCAGATCGCTACGCCATTGATCTGGCATGAGACTACACAACCAGCGCATAACCCCTGTCTTGCCGTGATCAAAGCGCACATTGAGTTCGGCGAATCCGCCATTGCGCTCTTTCACCCGTCCCAGTTCGCGATCGAGCCAGCGAACCCAGGTTGGGGACAGATGCTGCAATTTGATCGCCACCTGGCGATCAGTATCGTCTGATACGCCCATATCACACCTCTGAATAAGTATAACACGCTCAGAACGGCTGTTACTAGCCC
>WNGK01001852.1_pt1 | contig 32363 bp, 32 predicted proteins | sample 5400601 | NCBI WGS metagenome assembly WNGK01 (sample SAMN13153376, study PRJNA577476) | soil metagenome | isolation source: 60 cm soil or saprolite under Garry oak tree replicate 1 | place: USA:California | collected 2016-06-15 | reverse complement strand
TCGCCGCCACTGCCCTGACTCGGCCAGTGCCGAAGTGACCCGCATTCACCGTCGAGAGAGCCCGGCCAATGTGGTTGTTATGAATGTTCGCGATGTTTGAGAACCGGGTTCCCCCATGCAGCGGTCTGATTCCTCCGAAGCGATTATTGATGATGGTGATGTTCGTTACGTTGACCACGCCGAACCGCCCGCCGTATCCACCCCACCACGGATGGAAAAAGTCGCAAGGTCCGATGGGAAGCCAACCAAAGCCGCCCCAACCGCCGTAACCGAAACCAAATCCCCAGCCTCCGCCCCAGCCAAAGAATGACACGTATGCGGGCGCCCAGAACGGACGGTAGAATCCGCCATATACCGGACCAGGCCACCATCCCCAGCCGCCATCCGCATACATCCAGCGGCCATAGTGATACGGCGCCCATCCCCAGGGCTCGTAGCCAACCCAAGTCCAGCCATAGTAAGGCTCATAGGTCCAGTTGCCGTCGCGATACGGAGCCCAGTCTCCACCCTCTTCCGGATACCACACGTCGCCGTAGTCGGGAACGTTCCGCCAGTGCCCGTATGCGTCCAGATCCTGCGTCCCGGTGTAGTAGCGGTTGGTGTGGTGCCACGAACTGGCGTTGCGGATCATGTGATCGCGGTCACTGTTCCAGCGATCCCAATCGTCGCGATCCGGAGCCTGCGCAATCTGGTACTGCGCGGAATCGGCGGTGCCCCGCACCGTGGCCATGTCTCCGGCCCGAATTTCGGTGCTGCCCTGCGGAGTCGAAATCTGCGCTTCGCCCTGGCGCACGATCACAATCGTGTCGCCATCGGGATGCACTTCGACGCGCAACACGCCATCGTGATGCGCCGGATGAACCGACACGTTCGGCGTATCGATCTCGGGCTCGGCTTCACTGTCTTTCGAAACCGTGAAGTTCGCAATGCCCTCGCTCAGCTGAATCTGAATATTTTTCTTCGTAAGGTTCGCGATGTTGGCCTTAGAGTTCGGCCCTAAGCGCAGAGTGTTGGCGAAGTCGAGCTGCAACTCCGTCCGCGCGTTGTCGCCTGTGGAAACCTTGTCACCAGTCATCACCGGCTGATTCAACGTTGCTGCCGACCAGTCCCCCGAGTCGCCGCGCTGCGTCGACACGTCGCCGTGCATCAGGCTGACGCGCGCCACTCCTTGATCGGTTTCCACTGGAGCCTCGCCCGACGGTCCACCCGGCTGCGCCTCCGTAGGCTGCGCATCACTAGGCGACCCGTCACTCAGCGGCGGCGCCTGCGGCCCAGCCTGATCCTGCCCAATCTCCATGGGCGCACTCGGTTGATCCGAAGGTGCCGGACCTTCCTCAGTCGTCTGCGCCAGTGCGCTGATCGATAACGCACCCGATAACGCCAAGCTTATGACTGCAACACTTGCTATGAATCTGCTTTTCATAAACCGCCTCTCAAACCGCACCTGCCTGTATAAACCCATATCCCGACCAATCGTTCTCTCAGAATGATGGGCAACTGCCGTGCCAAAGAGGGCGGAAGCGGCGTCCTATAACTCGTTTGTTTTCAGTGAGGAACAAGACAATTCAACAGGCAGGATGGTTTGAATTCGATGGACTTGGCCGACCTCAACCAAGGGTGGTGGTTTTCAGCCACTCGCGCAATGCGAAAAAGGGGACCGATCACTTTCGACAAGATCGTACTCAGATTTGTGCGGAACTGTCGGCGGAGTGGCGGGGATTCACCGATGACCCGGAATCGGCAGCCGACGTGAACTGATTGCGGCACTCCACGCACACCGGGCGACCGCTGGGGAGTCCGGATTTCGTGGCAGGTCTTGAGCAATTAACTTCGCGCCCGCTCGCTCCGCGAAAGGGAGGCCGTCCCAAGAAACCCGCAGCCGATTGCAGCCAAGCCAGCCTCATCTCGGTTGCTTAGCTTTTGGAAAAAACTGGTGAACGTCCCGTCTGAACGTCCCCAGGTTCATGCTCGGAGAGCGCCTCCGTCAACCCATAAACCGAAAAGAAGTTGCAGGAGACTTCCAGTGCGAGACTGCCGGTCGGGTCATCCCCGATCAGCACTCCGTCAGTGCGCCAGGCGGCGAGTTCTGTAAGCGATTGCGAACGTTGCTGGATTGCTCGATAGGCCGCCGGTGAGAATGCGCCTGCAAACTCGCGTGGTTTCCCTTGGGACCAATACTGCGCATACAGGCGAGCGAAGGTCGCCGGATCTGAATCAGTGCGCGGGCGAAACAGCATTCCGTTGATGATCGTGAAAATGCCGGTATTGATCCCGATTCCGATAGCCAACGTCAGCGTGACGGCAATTGAGACCAGTCGCGCATTCCGCATCATGCGGAATCCGTAATCGAGATCGCGAATCACACCATTTAGCCAGAGCAAGGGTGTCTCCGCAGGATAGAATTTCTTCCTTGTTACATAATGACGGATCGCCAGCTTGCTTATTACAGTCATTAGCCGTGGCAATTGTCCAGCCGAATTTGAGTACTCGGCTCAAGCCCCTGGCGCTGGACTGGACTCCCCGCCAACCTTTTTCCGCAAATCGCATCTCACGTACGTTCGCTAACGCCTCCGCTCGATAACCTGCACGCTTTGCTGTGTAAGCCCAACCCCCTCGAAGGAGATTGCGATTCCCATGTCTACGACAGTAACCTTAAGAACAGCAGCCCGACTTTTTCTCCTCGTCCTTGCTCTGGTGTCCAGTGGGCTGGCTCAGTCCGCAACCGAGGCTCCTGCAACCTGCACCTTCCGGGCAGTGCAGATTCAGACGGGTTACACCTCCGTCTACGGCATCAATAATCGAGGCGTAATTGTAGGGACCTACAATTCAAATTCCGGTACCCAGTGGGGATATGTCCTGAAGGATGCAACTGTAACGAACATCGCCTGGCCCGACGCCGCTTTCACCAGCGCCTACGGCATGAACGACTAAGGCACAGTGGTCGGCATGTACGCCAAAACCCTGACCAGCGCCGATCTGGGCTACGTGTGGGCGAAAGGGATCTTTTCGAGCATTACCTATCCCGGCGCGCTTGCGACTACCCTCAGAGCATCAATATTCATAACACGATCGTCGGCACATACCAGGACGCCCAGGGAACGGTACACGGCTTTCTCTACTCGGGGGGCAAGTACTTCGCCATCAACTATCCCAATGCGCAGAGCACCGTCACCGGCCAAATCAACAACAATGGTGTGATCGCAGGGGCATACATCGACAGTTCCAACGTCGAGCACGGATTCACCTACCAGAACGGTACATTCACCGTGATCGATTATCCCGGCGCGGCGAATACGTACGTCTCAGCCGTCAACAACAACGGAGTGGTGGCGGGAACCTACTATGACAGCTCCTACAGCACCTGGGTGGGCTTCGTTTGGAGTAACGGCACGTTTCGAAATATCGTCGACCCGTCCGCTCCCACGCAGACGGCGGTAACCGGAATCAACGATAGCGGAGTCCTGGTCGGTAACGCCGACTACAGTGGCGCCGGCTTCAAGGCGATCGGCTGCGCCCCCTGAGATGAAACAACTCTTGGATGGCAAATGATGCACCGCGTGCAGCGAGCCTGGCGCCCGTTTGACACCGTTTCCCGCCTTACCTAAACTGCCAGAGTAGGCGTTAAACGAGGTTGACCCATGGGCTGGCTGCAAAACAAGTTCGAAAAGAATTTCATGATCAGCACGGTTGATTACGTCTTCAACTGGGCGCGCAAGTCGGCGGTATGGCCGATGACCTTCGGCCTGGCCTGCTGCGCGATTGAAATGATCGCGTCTTCCACCGCGCGCTTCGACATCGCGCGCTTCGGGTCGGAGGTATTCCGTCCCAGCCCGCGCCAGAGCGATCTGATGATCGTGGCCGGCACCGTGACGCTGAAGATGGCGCCGGTGGTAAAGCGCATCTATGACCAGATGCCCGACCCGAAGTGGGTGATCTCGATGGGCGCATGCTCGTCCGTGGGCGGGCCGTTCAATACGTACGCGGTGCTGCAGGGCGTCGACAAAATCGTCCCCACGGACGTCTATGTCACCGGATGCCCGCCCCGCCCCGAAAATCTTTTCTACGCGCTGCTCAAACTGCAAGACAAGATTGATACGATGACGCTGGCGAAGAAGCCCACCGAAGTCCGCCTCGACCCAAACATGGTCGAGAACTTCAAACGCCAGGTAATGATCGCGCAAACGATGCAGCCGAAATAAGCTGTCAGCAAAACGGATCCGTGCAAAGATGGCCCATGTGGGGACAGCCGCCCGAGCCTACCCTGAGTGGAGTCGAAGGGGCTGTCCGGCCGAGCGAAGCTCGGCTTCTCGCCACCAGCACGAACTCATGCCGAACTTCATCAAGCTCACCACCCAATCCGACCTCCCCGCCGCCGATGAAGCCAAAGAATTCCCCTGCCCCCAAAAGGGAGAAGACAAAACCATCTGCGTCTCCAACGTGAACGGCGTCTACAGCGCCATGGACAATGTCTGCCTGCACCGCGGCGGTCCGCTCGGTCAAGGCATGATCGAGAACGGCAAGGTCGTCTGCCCCTGGCACGGCTGGCAGTACGATCCCAAAACCGGCGAAGCAGCGCACAACGCCAATGCCAAGGTTGCGGTATATCCAATCAAAATCGAAAACGGCGACGTCCTGATCGAAATCTAGCCGCCTGACAAAGCCCTCATGAGCCCAGTCACACACTTCTTCAGCGGATGGGTTCTTGCGAACTGCGCCTAGTTGAATCGAAAGGATCGCGCCCTGGTAGCGCTCGCATGTGTGATCCCAGACGTCGATGGTCTTAGGCATCATTCCGGAATTGCTGACCCGCAACTCAGCTCATCCTTTGTTGTGGTTTACGCTCTATCACCACTCGCTGCACAATCTGTCCTTCGCCTTGGTCGTTACAGCTCTCGCATTTGCTCTCGCAACGCGCAAGTGGACGACCGGACTGCTCGCTCTGCTCAGTTTCATCTGCATCTGTTCGAAGACCTGATCGGTTCACGCGGACCGGACGGTTATCAGTGGGCCCATAACCGTACCTCCAACCGTTCTCCTCGGCGCTGCAGTTGTCCTGGCGTGGCCGAATGTTGCGATCACGATTGCGCTGCTGTTCATCACCCTGTGGCTAGCGTGGCGCCGCGGATTCTGGCCTTTGGAAATGATCTCCGCAACACCAGACGCCTCGCTGGTGACAGCGCTTCGTCAACGCTTTCCGCGGCGGGGCTGACCTAAGGGCGAACAAACCTCGGAGTGAACCTGATCGCGTGATACGCCATCTTGCGGATGATTTCGACGACTTCGTCCAACGCCCTCCCGCTGCCTGCCAACGAATCAAACGTTTCGAAACTGGTCAGCATGTGCAGTGAGTCGATCGCAATGGGTAGTTCCAGTGACGTCAGCGGAGGATACATGTTGCAGTAGCTCTCGACGATCACCAGCAGGCCATTCCGCCGGCGCTCGTTGCGGGCGCGCAGACTTTGCCCGATTTCCGCATCAATCGCTCCCAGAGCGTGCAGTCGCCGGATCACATCGCGATCCGATGCCCAGAAGTGCGCAAACACCAGAATGAAGTCCTGCAGCATCTTTAGCGGATCGCCACCTTCGCGAAAGACGTCGGCCAGCCGCGCCATCTCCCCGCGCCGGGCGATGTAGTTGTACAACGCCTTGAGCAATCCCGCCTTCGACTCGAACTGGTAATACACCGTCAGGCGCGAGACGTCGGCCGCGCGTGCCATCGCCTCCATGGTGAATGCGGAGAAGTTTTCCGCAAGCAAGAGCTTGCGCGCGGCGGCGAGAATCCGCTCTCTGGTCTTGTCGGCGGCAGTCTGACGCTGCCCCATCTGATAAGGTCTCGGGCTCAAGAGATTATGAAGCTTTTCTATTTAATTTATCATACAATATGTATAATTAAATACAAGTGCTCTTGGAGGTATCAATCATGATTCCCACCTATCCAGATTTGGCCGGCAAGATCGCCCTAGTCCCAGGCGGCTCGCGAGGAATCGGCAGAGCAACCTGCCGGCTGCTGGCGACCAATGGTGTGAAAGTTGTAGTCAGCGGCCGAGACCAGGCGGCAATTGCCGCCGTTGTGTCCGAGATTCAAGCCGAGGGCGGAGGCGCGATCGGAGTTTCGGCTGACTGCACCGATGCCTCCGCCATCGATGCGCTACGCGAACGCGTCGAACATGAACTTGTCCCTGTCGAATTGCTGGCCGCATTTGCCGGCGGTGGAATTATCAAGCCCGGCCCGGCCGAAAAAGTTACGGAACAAGAGTGGCATTCCGCGCTGAACGGCAATCTTACTGCAACCTTCCTCACGGTGAAGAGTTTTCTGCCGGGCATGAAGGATCGGCACCGTGGATCGATCGTGACCATGGCCTCCACTGCGGGGCGGCTTCCTTCTCAAGCGCCGGTTCCTTATTCGGCGGCGAAGGCCGGAATCCTCATGTTCTCGCGCAATCTGGCCAATGAGGCGGCCAAGTTCGGAATTCGGGTCAACAGTATTGCGCCCGGCGCTGTGCTGACAGAACGGACTCGCCATTTTATGTCAGAAACGCAGCAGCGCGAAGTCGCGGCGTTGCACCCATTGGGACGGCTGGGATCGCCGGAAGACATCGCTCTGGCAACTCTGTTTCTGATGTCGGAAAGTTCCTCCTGGATTACGGGCATCACACTGGATGTCTCAGGTGGGCGTGTCATGCTTTGAGAAGATATGCGAACCACACTGAACACAATGCAAGGAGGTCCCGCGAAGATTCGCGGCTTGTTTCTGGCCTCGGGCACGACGAGGGCTTTATGACGATACCGAGACGTACAACTCGCTTCCTCTGGACCGCAGTCATCTTTTTGGTGGTAATCGGAATTGCAGCAGTCACGCGCCGCACGCTGGTTTTGTTCTGGCCGACGCGCTTCGCGGGTGGAACGTCTTCGCCGGCGGCCGGCCTCGATGCGGGATTCGCGCGACACATGGCGTTGACCCTTCTGCACATTCTGCCCGCGGGATTATTCCTTGCCCTCGCGCCCTTGCAATTCATGGCGACCATTCGTCAAAGGCATTTGCAGTTTCACCGTTGGAGTGGAAGAGTCCTGGTCGTCTGCGGACTGATCGTCGGAATCTCTGCGCTGATTATGAGCTACACGATGAACATTGGCGGACCCAATGAGACAGCGGCGACTACGCTCTTCGCCATCGTGTTTCTGATTTGCCTGATCAAGGCTTATCGGCACATCCGGCGCAAAGAGGTGGAGCGGCATCGCGAATGGATGATCCGCGCGTTTGGCGTCGCCCTGGGAGTGGCCACGACGCGGCCGATCGTGGGAATGTTTTTTGCCTTCCGCCGCCTCACGCCCCAGGAGTTCTTCGGGATTGCGTTCTGGCTTGGATTCACGATTACGTTTCTTGCCGCCGAAGCGTGGGTCGACTACACAAGGCAGAGCATGGTCTTGAGCAAAATTCCCGAAAGTCCGTCAGGAAGCGAGTGCGTGCGAACTGGCGCCGGCGGCATCATGCAAAAGCAGCCCTTTGAGCGTCGCGCACAGGTGTTACCGGGGTCTCACCGCCGAAAAGTTTCCCCCAACGCTCCGTTTATCAACTTGGGACCTATATCTCAAAGGCTCTACTACGACCGGGTTAAATGAGTGCTATCGCTGTTCTGAACAGTTACCCGTGAATCGCTGGCCCCCGGTGCCTCAGACTGACTGTCCGCGCGCACTTTCGAACTATCGAAAACAGCCTAACAGGGTTTCCATCGACAGCGCACTCGGCACCCCAAGAAGCTATGGCGCCCTGGAAATTCAGGGCGCCATCCCTGACTGCTTGGCATAAGTGTTGCGCGACTCACTGGCATTTGTCGCTGACCATTTTCAGGTCCGTAACGCGGATGTCGCCAGCTTCTGCCGCCTCCTTCTTCTCATGCTCCTCAGCTTCAGCTTTTTCCTTCTCGGCCGATTCTGCCCTGAGCGTGCCGGTAACCGTGACCTTGTGACCGAGATGTTGCGAGAGCTTCACAGACTTGCTACGCAGGCCATAGGTCTTTCCATCTTCTCCGGTGATGGAATACTCTCCAGTCTCGTCACCTTTTTGTAAGCAGCCTGTGACAGTCGTTTTGCCACCAGCCGATTTTTCCTGTGCGGATGCACTCGGAACGATGTACGCGCTGAGTGCAAGACCGAACACAAGCAAACCGAACAACCGAATTAGCTTCTGCATATTCAACCTCCTAACGAATCGAATGGGACGCAAGCTCAGATTCATGAATTCATTTGAGAGTTGCCGTTTGACCAGTAATCTCTTCGCCGCCTTTGGCGTTGGAATCCCACCCTCATTGTCATCGTCGGAATCCCTTATCGCGATAGCACTCTTTGACCGCGGCCGCCTGTTACAATCCCCGCGAGGGGGATTCAATGACGAACCTAGGCGGTGTAGTTCAGATGTTGAAGAAAGAACATGATCGCTTGACCAAACAAATGAAGGCGATTACTGCAGCACTCTCTGCTTTTGGCGCGGCATATGGGAAAAAGACGGGAACTCAGGGCGGGATATCGGCCGCCGGTAGGGCAAGAATCGCCGCTGCTCAGCGAGCACGATGGGCGAAAGTGAAGGCGAAGAGTAACAAAGGCAACGTGGTGACGATGCCCAAGAAACGAACCATGTCAGCCGCTGCCCGCAGAAAGATCGCTGCGGCGCAACGCGCTCGATGGGCGAAGGTGAAAGCTGCAAAGAAGACCGCCTGAAGAAAAGGAAAGCAAGCCGTATTTCACATGCCTAGACTCAACACGAGCCTGGGCATTTTTATAGTCGTCTCATATCATTGCATGTAGTGATGAGTGCTATGGCCTGATTTCGCCATCCATCGCGGGGACATCTTGGATGGGTCGGTAAACCGTCAATGCCTATTCGACGAACTTGAACGTGTCCAGCACCTGTTTCAGACGGCGATGGACCATCTCAAGATCGAAGTTCTTCATTGTCCCCAGATCAGCATAGGCAGGATTGGAGAAGGCGATTCTGACGTCCAGCTCGTAACACTTGTTCCTGTGAAAGCTGCGATAGACATAGCCGTCGATTAGGTTACCAGTCGCGACGCCGTCCGTCTCCATAACTGTGAAGGTCACTCCGTTCACGGTTTCCTTACGCGCACCTCCAACATGCGGGGGTGGCTCTTCCATTTTCAGACATTCCGCTTGCGTGGTTGCCCCTCTTATTTCACTCACGGAGAAAGCTGCTGCCTGAAAGTTCGTGCCCTTCATTCCCTCAGCAGGGTATGCGATGCACGTAACTGTTCCATCAGACTGACCGGAGAAATCAGAGCACACCGGGGTGAAGGCCTCGCACGATTCGTCTGGCCCCCATCGATCAGGTTGAGTGGAATTTCGTCCACACCGCACAAGAGAGGCGGGGTATTCAAAATGAAACGCTCCATCAGTGCTGGTGAAGCCGTTTTTTCTGCCTTTGTCCGCTGAGTCCGCTTGTGCCGTCAGAATGACGAAAGATGTCAGAATAATGCCGAGCAAAGTAGTGCAACGGGTGCGGTTCATAGACTACATCTTAACCGCCAGTGCAACCTTGGTTGGATGATTGGCGAAACATCACCATCACACGCAATATAAAAAGGCGCCCACTTTTGCGGTAAGTTGAGATTGTTCGCATCGCCAACCTAGCGAAAGGGAGCACCTTTATGAGTCAAGAAAAGTATATCGGCATGGACGTTCATCCGGCCACCATCTCGGTTGCCGTGATGGATGCTGATGGCAAGCTGATCATGGAATGCCTGCTCGAGACCAAGGCGGCCACGATCGTCGAGTTCATCCAAGGCCTGCAGGGCACGCTGTCGCTGACCTTCGAGGAAGGAACATCCGCTGCCTGGTTACATGATCTTCTGAAACCCCACGTCAGCCGACTGGTGGTCTGCGATCCGCGAAAGAACGCTCTTTTGAAGGATGGCAACAAGAGTGATCGAATCGACGCGCGCAAGCTGGCGGAGCTATTACGCACCAATCAACTCAATCCGGTCTACCACGGAGAGCATGGGGTGCGCACCTTGAAAGAACTGGGGCGCAGCTATCTGACCCTCACCAAAGATGTGACTCGTGTGATGAATCGGATCAAGGCTCTGTACCGCAGCTGGGCCATTCCCTGCACTGGCGCAACCATCTACGCTCCACGTCATCGCGCCGAGTGGCTGGCCAAAATCGCTGAACCAGGAGTACGGGTGCGAGCGGAACGGCTCTATCAGCAGCTGGATCTGTTGCAACCGGTGCGTCTGGAAGCGCGCCGCGAGCTACTGGTGGAAAGCCACAAGCATTCTGCCGTGAAGTTACTTCGCCAGATTCCGTCCATCGGTCCGATTCGCTCGGCCTTGCTAGTGGCCTTGCTGCAGACACCGCACCGTTTCCGTACCAAGCGCCAACTATGGGCCTACAGTGGTTTCGCCGTCGAAACCCACGACAGCGGGGAGTACCGCTACGTGCGCGGCAAACTGCAACGCAACCGCGAGCGCATCACAGTACGCGGTCTGAATGACAACCACAATAAAGATCTGAAGAATCTCTTCAAAAGCGCTGCCATCTCTGCCAGTACACGTCCCGGCCCCCTGCGCGACTTTTATGTGGCTCGGATGGAGAAAGGGATACGGCCGACGATGGCCCGTCTCACCCTGGCACGGAAGATTGCCGCGATCAGTTTAACCATCTGGAAGAAAGGAGTGGAGTTCGACCCCCAACAATTACATCGACAAGCAGCTTGAGCATCTCTGAAGAACAGGCTTTTCCATCTCTGCGGTTTACTCCAGTGGTGGGCGGTCGGGTTCTGCAGATGCTCGGTTCGAGGGTGAGTATCAGTCAATGAGATCGGCCCCGTGTGCTTCGGCACCGAGTCACCCATATCACGCTATGCCCCCTCGGATAACCAGAAATAGCGATAGGCCACGAGCCTCGGATAGAACCATGGTTGCCATCGTCCTGCTTGCCGCGTCTTGCAAACTCGAACTTTGCCACCAGCAGCAGAGAACGCTTACGAGAATGGACAACGAGCCAAACCTCTTCAGAGTAACGAAACAGAGTGGGCTGGATCTCGAGAAAAAAATCTCGCTCCGGTCGAGGCAGAACTTTTTTCTTGACATCCTTTTTTATAGAACTCATTGACCCGGGCCGTCCCCGGCGGTCAAGAAGAAGCCGAAGCGCGAGTCGCGCACCTCAGACCGAAGGGTCACCCGATAGATCACCCGCGCCAAGTGAAGGAACGGCGCGTCTGGATCATCGACGGATTGTTCAGGTGTCTCGTCGCGTTGGGCGAGACGTTGAGGTTGGTCGCGAAGGGCAACGGCGTCGGGACCCGCTCGCCGACGACCAACTGATCGAACGACGTGACGAGGTTCAAGCCCTTCGGCAGCCAGCCGACAGAAGTGTACGGACCGACGCCTGACGCGCTGGAGTCGACCGTGACGCTGGCTGTGTTCGATACGTTGCCGTTGATCCCGACGAACATTACCGACTCGTCTGAACCTTCACCGTGTCCGGGATGATCGCCTTCGAGCGGTTCTCGCCGTTCGGGCCATTCGTAGATGGGCGTCGCCGCAGCCGTCAGCGCGTGCATCGTCGGCATCTTTGAACCGTAAAGCTGAGGCGCGACGAGTCCAGGCAGTAAGCACAATACCTTCGGGTCCATGGGCCCAACCTTCCGCTCTTTGAGAGGCGGCCGACTCCACCAGGTCGCAATAAATCACCCGTCCCTCCAGACCTCTCGACCTGACTACAAAAGCCCGCCCTCAGACCAAAACTGCTTCTCAAAATCTTCCGAACTCGATTTTGGCTGCGACTCAGATGCCCGCATACCAGGAGTAGCCAAAATTCGGGGATTTGGGATCGAGAGCCGAGACAAAGCCTTTGAGTGAGTCAGTGACCAACAGCCGGGTTACAAATTTGACGCTCTTGTAGCCAAGTTGGCGGGGCACGCGTAATCGCAGTGGGCCGCCGAACGCGACGGGGAGATCTCCGTCGTTCATGGCCCAAGCCAGCAGAGTCTGGGGATGCTGAGCATCGGCGATGTCGATGCTCTCCCACCAGTCGGGGTCGATGGAGAAGTACACGATATATCGAGCCTGGGGCAGTATCCCGGAGGCCTTCAGGACCTCCAACAGAGGTGTTCCGATCCACTCGGCGACGTAGGACCATCCCTCCTCGCACACTACTTCGGTGATTTGGCTGCGGACCGGAAAGCTCCTGAGATCGGCCGGGGAAAGCGATGCTGGTCGCGCCACCATTCCATCGATGGAAAGCCGCCAGTCCGCAAAAGCGCCGCCCTGGAGGCGTTTGAAGGCATCGTTCAAAGGAGGCATGCTGTTGGCGAAAGGAACCTTTGAAATCATGCTGCGAGGAAACTCGCGAGCTAACGAGTGTCTGGCAAAAAGTCGCTGGGCGGCGTAGGTCAGCGTTTCGCCCGGCCCATAGATTCCAGCGCTATCGGGCGGGACGAGCCCATAGCGCTTCGCCAAATTGGCGGCGACGGCCAGACCTGAGATGCCAGCGGTTGCGGCGAGCCCGGCGGTCACAAACTGGCGACGTGAGATTTTGCTCATGTGCGCTCCCGAGGCGCAGCGGCGAGACCGGGGATCATCTCCCGCATGCGACTTGCGAATCCCGTTAGAACAACCATGGCGACGTGCAGGACCAAAAAGAGCACGAGAGAGATAGAGACGAAGAAATGAAGAGTGCGTGCGGATTGCCGTCCTCCGAGGGTGTTAACGACCCAGGGCACAGCGGCATTAAGTCCGGGGGACATCGCGAGACCAGTCCAGATCACGAGCGGAACCAGGACAAAGATGACCAGTAAGTAAGTGACGCGCTGGAGCACGTTGTATGAGCGAGAGTCAGCTTCGTCGGGCGGCGCCAGGCGCAGGTGCTTCGCGATCACGCTGCGAAATGCGCGCCACGTCCTGTCTGCAGGGGCTGGAAACAGGTTCTTCCGGAAGTGGCGCGTCCACAAACCGGAGATGACGTAGACGAGGCCCGTCAGCACCAAGGCCCAGGCCGCCTCAAAGTGGAGATACCGGCTCCAGCCATTCTGGTCGGGCAGCACGTATCCGTAGCCAGTCGGGACTGTCTCTCGCGAAGAAGGGATGGGAATCTTGAACAGCGGAGGAGTCCGCGAATTGCCCACTTCGCCCCAGTAGAAGCGCGGGTGAGAGATCAAGATTTCAACGCCGGTGACCAGAAGAGCAACGAAAGAAATTACCGTGATCCAGTGCGTCACCCGGACGAGCAGAGTATGCCGGGGAGGTCCCTGATTTCGAAGCGAGGGAGCGTGAGGCACCCGTGAAGGATAGCACGGTCCGGCGCGGCAAGCCCGGTTTTAAGCTCGCTCGCATCTCCTTGGAAAGGCCCGTCGTCTAGTCCGAGAGTTCTCCACTGGCGTTATATATCGCCATAGCGCGTTCGCAACAGTCTGACATCGCATAGCTCTGATGCGCCCGTATCATTCAAGCCGCGCGTGTAGGGACATCGCCCTCGGCTGTCGAGGGTTAGAATCACATTGAGAAGCTGTTGATTTCAGAACTCCCCGGTTCCAAGAGGAGCACGACATGGCAATTCCGTATTACCACGTTGATGTATTCACGGGTGAGCTCTTTGCAGGTAACCCGGCGGGGGTCTGCATCCTTCCCGCTTTTCTCGCGGATAGCATCATGCAGAAAATTGCGGCTGAGAACAGGCACAGCGAGACCGCTTTTGTTGTTCCTCGCGCTGATGGTGATTTCGACTTGCGCTGGTTTACACCCACAATCGAGGACGACCTATGCGGGCACGCGACCTTGGCGTCCGCCTATGTGCTCGCGCTGCGGAAGCACAACGTGTGGCCGGTTCGCTTCCACACCTGCAGCGGCATGTTGACCGTCGCTCAGGGCCAAGACAGCTTTGAAATGGACTTTCCCGCCAGGCCACCCCAACCATGTGAGACGCCAGTCGACCTCTTACCAGCCCTAGGTTTGAAAGCGGCGCTAGTAATGAAATCGCGCGATTACCTCGTGGTGGTGGATCAGGCTGAGCAAGTGCGAGCGCTCTCGCCCGATATTGCCGCTCTTGCCAAACTGGACATGGTGAATGGCGGAACGATTGTTACCGCTCCCGGCGAGGGTGACGTGGATTACGTGTGCCGATTATTTGCACCAGCGGAGGGCATCGATGAGGACCCCGCAACCGGCTCGATACACTGCACATTGGCTCCATATTGGGCGGGGCGACTGGGTAAGGACACGTTCCGTGCGCAACAACTCAGCGCCCGCGGTGGATCCATGCAGTGCACAAACGGTGGCGATCGCGTGAAGATCGCCGGCAGGGCACGCTTGTACCTTCACGGCACGCTAGAACTCTAAAGCGTCTGCCTCCAGAGCGAGAACGTGACACACACTCCTGTCAACGAATTCGTGGCAATTTGCCTTTAAAGAGGCGACGAGGTTTTGGCGACGCGAGTAACAGGTCGATACCGGATACCTCACCGATCATTGACTGGCGTTATATATCACTCGTTGACCTACCGTGAGTGCCGTCCCGTGACAAATCTGCCTTGCTACGTCATCCAAGGCCTCCTTTGCATAACAGTGTAGGGCTCACAGAAGGCAAGGCCATGGCGCAAAGCAGCAAGCCCCGCACACTGACGACGAAGGTCCTTCGCTGAGCGAGCCTAGCGCGGGCCTAGCCAAGAAAGTGGAGAAACTTTACGGGCTGATTTTCGAAGCCTGGAAAGACCGTATTGAGATTTTTGTTCCCCATGTGGTGGGCTACGGCTTCTCCAATCACCTGGCGGAAGTCCGTCGTCAACGCAAGGTCGCGGCCTTCGTAGAGTTGCGATTGATCGAGGCCGGGCCAGCGGCCGTACACCTTGCCGCCCTTCACCGGGCCGCCCAGAACGAACATGACGTTGGCGTGGCCGTGGTCGGTGCCGCGGTTGCCGTTTTCGCGCGCCGTACGGCCGAATTCCGACATGGTGACGATGACGGTGTCTTCGGCGAGATCGCCGAGATCGGTCCAGAACGCGGCTAGCGATTGAGAGAAATCCGTGAGCACGTTGGCCAGTTGGCCCTCGGTCGAACCTTCGTTGACGTGGTGATCCCAGCCGCTGATGTCGGCGAACGCTACTTGCACGCCCAGGTTCGCTTTGATCAGTTGCGCCAGTTGACGCAACCCCTCGCCGAAGCGGCCCTTGGCTGGATAGTTGGCGCCGGGGGCGGAGGTGTATTTTCCAGGATCCGCGGCCTTCAGCATCTTCACCGCGTCGAAGGTTTCCGCGCCTGTGCCGTGCAGCACGCTGTCGGAGGAGTGATCGTACATCGCCTCGAACGCGCTCGCAGCGGGCGACGACTTTGGATTCCTACCGCCCACCGAAAAGTCGTTGATGTTATTCATGGCGACCGCAGGCTCGGAGCCGCTCAGGATCCGCGGCACGGATGGTCCGAGCGCAATCGCGCGAAAAGGAGAACTCTGCGCTGTCACGGACACGCTGTGGAGCGAGCGGTTGAGCCATCCGTCCTCGGTAATTTTCACGCCCGGCGTGCCGGTCTCTATGAAATCCTGCGCGTCGAAGTGCGAGCGCGTCGTGTCCGGCGATCCCGCGGCGTGCACAATGGCGAGATGGCCCTGCTGCCACAGCGGCTGAAACGCCGACAGCGAGGGATGCAGCCCGAAGAATCCGTTCAGATCAATCACCGACTTGCGCGGAATGTTGATGCTGGGCCGCATCGCGTAATACTGCGACTCACCGTAAGGAACAACGATGTTCAGCCCATCCGCAGCCCCGCGCTGAAAAATGACGACGAGACGCTTATTGCGCGTGCCCGCGTCGACCGCGCCATATGCCGCGCGGGTGAGGAAGCTTGGCACCGCCGCTGTGCCGACGACGGCCAGGGCGCTGTTGCGAAGGAAGACGCGACGCGTGATGGACATGAGAAAGGCTCCTGGCTTTTAGCTCTTGGCTCTTGGCTTCAATCCCATGATCTCTGTAGAGTTGCTCGCCTGCCTGCGGCCCCGAGATTCAAGCCAACGGCTAAGAGCCAAAAGCCAGGAGCTCTCTATCTCTTCTGAAACTCCGGCGATCCCAGCAGCAGCCCAGCGATCGTGCTCGCGTCGGGCGGACGTGCTGGCTCTGCCGGCCTACGCTGCGGAGCCTTTTTATCCAGCTGATCTTTGTCCTTGTCTTGGAGCTCTGCCGCGTTTTTCGCCGGTGCTTCAATCTGCGCCATGATCGAGTCGTGCGTCTGCTTCGACACGTCTCCGGCGAGCAAGTTCGCTTCTAGCGCGGAGAGCGCAGCAGTTGCATCCGTGGGCGGAGGCGGGCCTCCCGCCAGCTGTACGGCATCCACCTTCACGCCGCGAACTTTCCCCCCCGTCAAGCCCAACGCGAAATTCATCCGGCCCAACAGCGCGGACGAACTCACCCAAGTGTCCGCCTTCATGGAATAACCGGTGGGCGGCTGCGCAGAGTATAGCGGCATGCCCATATTGCCGATTTGGCGGGCGAGCGGAAATGCATCTTCGACCTCGGCGCCGGTAGCGCGCACGGCCGAGGCCACAAACTCCAGCGGCGTTTTGACCTTGGCGCGATAGGCGCTGTCAGCCCAGAACTCCGGCGATTGGAAGAGCGTGGTCAGAACTTCGCGAATGTCGCCCTTCTTCTTCTCGAAAGTTTTCGCCATGCGATCAACTAACGCCGCAGGCGGATCGTCGGAGACAAAGCGCTGTGCCAGCTTCAACGAAATGAAATGCGCGGTCTGCGGGCTGGTGGCCAGCAGGTGCAGCACTTCCTTGCCCTCGTCTTCGCCTTTCGGCTTGATTTTATGTCCCAGAACAAACTTCGGCCCCGGCTCGTGCATGCGCGGGTCATAGGTAAAACCTAAGCCCTGATAAGGCTTTTCGATGGTCCAGCCGGTAAAGACTTTGGCGACTTCAGTGACGTCGCGCTGCGAGTAGCCGCCGTTCACGCTCAGCGTGTGCAGCTCCAGCAACTCGCGACCGTAGTTCTCGTTGAGGCCGCTGGCCTTGCGTTTCGCGTTCTGATTCTGCTGCGGAAAACGACGCGCACGCGGACGCCCGTAGGGTCCATACGGACGCATCGGCCGCTCGGGCCCTCCAAGCGCCTGCGCGGAGTTCGGCCCTACGCTCATCCAGTTGTCGAGGTAGAACATCATCGCCGGACTCTTTGCCGTAGCCACCAGCAAATCTTCGAACTTGCCCAGCGCGTGCGGGCGGATCACATTCTGCTCGTAGTTGGTCAGCAACTCGCGCTCCGGACCTTTGCCGACGAAAACATTGAAGTGATTGAACCAGAAATCAGTCATCACCTGTTCAAGCTGGCGGTCGCTGTAGATGGCCCGCAGCAGCTTAGCTTGAACCAGTTCCGAAAGCACCACGGCTTGCGGATTATTCATCGCCATCAGCGTTTCTTTCTGCTTGGGGTCCATGCCGTCGAGAAAGTCCTGACCCGGACCGCGAAGCGAGTTGGCGAAGGTAAGCTGGTCGGCCGTTGACATCGCCATCACTTTCTTGTAGCGCTCGGCGGGAGGAAGATCGATGAGTCCCTGCATCTTCAAATCCGCGTACAGACGCTCTTCGCGGCGGCGGGCGGCGGCATCGTCCACGGCCGAGGTCTTCGTCGCGGGTTGGGCGTCTGCCGTAGGCCTCATCGACATTTCGTTGGCGGCCTCGCCCCTGGAGCGCTCTTCACTATTACTATTACTGTTCGCGGCGCTCATTTCGTTCATCGAGGCGCTGTCAGCCGGCGTGGCATCTGCGGCTGCGGCAAGTTCTTCGGCGGTCTTCGCGGTGTCGGTTGCTGCGGGTGGAGCGGAAGCAGCAGGCGCGGCGGTTCCCTGTTTCCTATCGTTTCTATCGTTCCCGGATCTATCATTCCCGGAGTTCCTATCGTTCTTGTCGGTCTTCCGCTCCTGCTTTTCTTGCAGCCGCGCGATCTGCACCTGAAACACGGCGCGCTTCGCGGGATCGGACGGCATCGCCCTCTTGCCTTCCATCACCTGCTTGATCATTTGCTGATCGGGAAACTCCTCGACGATCTCCTTCGAACTCATGCGCAGCGTGCGAAAGGGCGCTAGTCTGGATTCCATACCGCTGTCGGGAATTTTTTCCGGATGCAACTGCAAATCGATCCAGTGATCGACGCCCAGTGCCACCACCTGCTGGACGTCGCCCGGCCGCGGGCCAAACGTGAGGCGGTTGAGCGCCTGCACCGCCCGCTTCTGCTCGTTCGGGCCAGCTTCGGCTCCCTTGTCCTTTTTCTTGGCAAGCAATTGCGGGACCGCAAAGGCGAGGCTCAGACACGCCACGAATAGCGCGATCTGACCAAGGCTGGATTTTACGAAGCTAGATCTCACAGGGCTAGATCGCATGAAGACTCCCCCGCGGCAAGCAGGTCTCTTGATTATGAACCCTCACGGGAGAAAAAGTTGCTCTCAGACGTGATTCCGGGAGGGCTTGAAAGTGATTGTAGGATAAGGGCTTCGGAGCTGCAACAGAGGACGCGGGCGCTAGTGGCCGCTTTCTTTGGTGAGATACATCTTCCCGCGCGAAACCTTGTGTTGCAGAGTGGCGGCGAGTTGATCGATGTCGGCAGCGGCAATGTTCACTGTCATGGTGTCGAGCAGTGGCGTTCGGTTGCTGCCCACCGCGTCGCGGCGCACTTGAATCAGCAGGCCTTGTACCACATTCGGATCGTATTTCTCCGGAGCCATGCGGACCAGATCGCTGAGGGCGCTGCCCACCGTGAGCGGAGCGCGGTAAGGACGCGCGCTCGTCATGGCATCGAACGAATCGGCAAGACCCACAATGCGGACCGCCATTGGCAAATCATCTTGACCGAGCTTGTCCGGATATCCGGAACCGTCGCTGCGCTCGTGGTGCCAGCGCACGGTCTCGGGAATTTTTGGCCAGGGAAACTGCACGCTGCTGACAATCTGGTGGCCGACCGTGGTGTGGTCCGCCATCTCGCGGACCTCATCGGGATCGAGCGCTCCCGGCTTACCGAACAGGCGGCGATCGACGGCAACTTTTCCGATGTCGTGCAGATATCCGGCGCTGCGCAGCGCGGCCACATCGCTCGATTCCATGCCCATGGCCTCGCCGATGGCGGCGGCGTAACGCCCGACGCGCAGGGAGTGTCCGTGAATGTTCACATGCTTGACGTCGATGGCGGTGGCAAAGGCCTCGAGCGCGTTGTCGTAGAAACCGTGCAGCGAGGCCATGAGCCGCAAATTTTCGGACACGCGCTGCGCGATGGTTTGCGTCAGAGCATGGTTCTGCACGGCCAGCGCGATGTAGCTGCACAACAGTTCCAGCGCGTCGAGTTCGCTGTCTTCATAAAGTGCATCGCCGGGGCGGCGGCCCAGAGCGACCACTCCGGCCAGACGTCCTCCGGCTTTCAGAGGGGCGAGGCATTTGAACAGCTCGGGCGCGACGTTGCCGTTGGAACTCAGGAACACCGAGTACGTGGACGAATTCAGCACAATGGGACCACGCGCCGCGGTGAGCGCATGCACGTGTTTCGGGAGGAGGGGGATGAAGGCGGGATCGGGCATCAGGGCAAATCCCTGCGCCGAGGCCGAAGTCAGCATGGCGGGCTTGTCGTGGAACAGCAGGAGCACACCTTCGCGCGCGCCCGCCGCTTCCATGATGGCCGACAGCATCAGTCGCGCAGTCTCCGAGAACTCGCGCTCCGCCGTTAGAGCGGGCCCGAGTTCGGAAAGCGCTTCAACTGTGTGCAGCAACCGCCGCAAATTTTGTGTCTGAATCGCCACCGACGAAGTGGGAGCCAGATCGCAGAGCAAGATGAGCGTAACATGCGGGAAATGCGTGGCGCGAGGCTGCGTGTTGGTTAGTTTGATGCGGTAACGAAAGTGAAACACAGTAACAGAGATGATTCCGCCCGGAGAGGGGCATGAACGTTGATCGAAACAGTTCGGTGCTGGTTACGGGAGGGCGTGGATTCATTGGGCGCACCGTAGCGAAACTTTTACGGCGTAAAGGCTATAGCGTGGTTTCATTGGACGCCTCGCCGGTCTCGAGTGCAGCTGCGCCCGTCCGGGAGTCGGTCCGGGAGGTCGTGGGCGACATCACGGACGTCGCGCAACTGCAACGCATTTTTGAAATCCAGCCGTTCGGCGGAATCGTCCATCTGGCGGCGATCTTGCCCACGGCGGCGCAACTCGAACCTTTGCGCGCGACGCAGGTCAATGTCGATGGCGGCGTTAACCTGTTGGAAATGGCGCGGCGCTTCGAGGTGCGCCGGATGGTGTTTGGGAGTTCACTCAGCGTTTATGGGACCTGCGCTGCGGATCGGATCGTGTCGGAAGCGGACCGGGCGGCGCCCGAGGATCTGTACGGTGCGGCCAAACTTTATGTGGAACGACTGGGGGAAGTTTATCGCGGCCGTCATGGGCTGGAATTTGTGAGTCTGAGGATTGGGCGCGTGGTCGGGCCGGGGGCGCAATCGGCCACGTCGGCGTGGAGAAGCCAGATCTTTGAGCTTCTGGGCACGACCCATCCGACCGAAATCTTATTACCGTATATAGGCTCGGAGAGGATCCTGCTGGCTCATGTCGACGATGTGTCCAGAATGCTGGTTGATCTTCTGGGAGCCCCTCGCCTCGAGCATGCGATCTACAACGCGCCTTGCGAATCGGTCGTCGTTGCCAATTTGAAAGGTGCAGTAGAAGCGTTGAATGCGAATATCAACATTGAGTTGGGAACCGCATACGCTGTGGTGAATCCGCGATTGCTCGACTTCAGCTGCTTCCAGCGGGAGTATGGTTTTGCAATGGCGCAGATCGTCGAACAGTTGAGAACAGCCGCCGGGAAATGAAATTCTAGAAGTGTTCGCGCAGTTCGGCGAAGCGGCCGACGATGAGCAGTTTCTGTTGTGGAGGAGCCGGGTTGACCTCTTCGTGCTCCAGAATCCAGGTGTCACCGTGGGGCACGAAAACGGCGTTCAGCCCGGCGGCGAGCGCCGGATTGATGTCGGATTTCGGGCTGTTGCCGACCATCCAGGTCGCGGCATGCTTGAGATCGTGCTTCTCGACTACGCGCGCGTAGGCTTCGGGATCTTTCTCCGCTACGATTTCGATGGCCGCGAAATATTCTTTCAGACCGGAGCGCGCGACTTTGCCGGACTGCTCCGCAAGCGCGCCCTTGGTCATCAGGATCACGCGATGACGCTGCGACAGGTACTGCAGGGTCTCAGGCACCTCAGGCAGCAACTCGACTGGATGATCGGAGACGCTATGCGCAAAGCTCTGGATCTGGGCGTGCAACTCAGGCGTGACCGGCTCGACACTGAGCCGCTCAAAGGTATAGACCAGCGCATGCGCAAAACTGTGCAGGCCATAGCCATGCGTCACAATGCATTCGCGCTCCACGTCGTTGAGCACCTCGCGCACCTGCTCGGGCGAGAACTCGTGATGATTGAGAAAAGAAATGAAGCGCGCGATGGCCCGCTCGAAGTAGATGTTGTTCTCCCAGAGCGTGTCGTCGGCGTCGATGAGGAAAGTTTGGGGCAAGCTTCTTGGCTCTTAGCTCTTGGCTTTTAGCTCTTAGCTCAAATCAACGACGTTTCGGTGCGGGATGCGCCTTCAATTGTGATTTTTGGCGAAAATCCGACAGAAAGCAGAACCGGAGTCATGAGGTGGAAGGTTACAAGCTAAAAGCTAAGAGCCAAAAGCCAAAAGCTTTCTACCCCACCCAATCCACTTTCGCTTCCGGCCCGATGATCCCTGCCTTGTGGCCCATGTCGAGCAGGCGGCGGACGGCTTCGCGGCCGTCGGGACCGTAATCGAGGGTGCGCTCGTTCACGTACATGCCGATGAACTTGTCGGCGGATTGTGTATCGAGATCGCGCGCGAACTGCATGGCGTACGACAGCGCCTCTTCGCGATGATCAAGCCCGTACTGAATGCTTTCGCGCAGGGCCGCGGAAACCAGCGGCATCAGTTCGGGACCGAGGGCGCGGCGGATCGCATTGCCTCCCAGAGGCAAAGGCAAGCCGGTCACCTTCTGCCACCACCGGCCGAGATCCACAATGCGGTGCAGACCCGACTTGTCGTAGGTCAGTTGGCCTTCGTGAATGATCAGCCCGGCTTCGTATTTCCCTTCGAGCACCTGCGGGATGATCTGATCGAAGGGCACGACTTCGGTTTCCACTCCCGGCGCAAATAACTGCAACGCCAGGTAGGCCGTGGTGAGTGTGCCGGGCACCGCGATGCGCTTGGTCTTGATTTCGCTCGCGGTGAACGGACGCGGCGAGACGATCATCGGTCCGTAGCCCTCGCCGACGCTGCCGCCGCACGTCATCAGCGCGTATTTATCCTGCACGTAGGGATAGGCGTGAAACGAAATTGCGCTGACGTCATACACGCCTTCGCGCGCCTTCTGGTTCAGCGTCTCAATATCGCAGAGCGTGTGGCTAAAGCGCAGGCCCGGCGTACGCACCTTGTTCGTCGCCAAGCCGTAGAACATGAAAGCGTCGTCGGAATCGGGGCTGTGGGCCACGGTGATCTCGCGTACTTGGCCTGCGGAACCGCTGCCCGGCGCTTTGGCTGTTTCGGATACTACTGTCATCATGAACTCCAGGAATCTACTGCTGGACTGCGTTTCTTGCGGTGCCGCGCCAGCGATTGGCAATGGCGGCGGCGAACATTACTTTGATAATTTCGGCGGCGATGAACCAGTACAAGCCGAAGTATGCGGCCTTCGCCAGCGAATGGGTGAAGACGTAGAGCCAGGTCAGCCCTCCGGCGAACAGCAAAATCTCGGCCAGAAGCCCAGCGACGGCGGCACGCAGGAAGCTCTTCGTCCCGCGCTCGAAGACATAGCCCGCGAGGAAAGCGACGAAGGGATACACCATCAGGAATCCGCCGGTTGGGCCAAGCAATTGGGCGATCCCGCCCGGACCTGTGGGATTGAAAACAGGCAGACCGACCGCGCCTTCGACAAGATAAAGCGCGAGCGCCGCGAAGCCGCGACGGCTGCCCAACATCATCCCGACCAGCAGGACACCCATATTCTGCACTGTCAGCGGGACTGGCGTGAGCGGCATCAACGGAATCGTGATGCGCGCACACAGCGCCACCACAAGGCTCGCGCCCACGACAAGGGCGACTTGCCGTGACGCCTCAAGAGCCCGCTCCTGCGGACTGGCTAACGCATGAATTGCCGACTTTGCCATAGCTGGATCTCCCAATTGCAAATCGAATTCCAGGGTTCGATGCTCCAGTAGGAGGAGCAAAACCTCAGGGGCTAAAGCCCTCTCAACTTTGCCGTCTCACGGCACGACTGAAGTCGTGCCCTTCCCCAAACCTCGCGCTTCGCGCGCCAAATCTGTTTCCGAAACCTCGCGCTTCGTGCGCCAAATCTGCTCCCGCTGGCCTTTCCCTGCTGATTATCTGCACCCAACGCATTTTCACGAGAACGCCCATCTGACGCGCGTTTTCTTTTACCGTTTCACGTCGCCGATGGTTCCTTCGTGAGAGGCGTGCGCCTTCTGCAGGTGCCGCCGCAAATGCACGTACAGGGCGATGGCCACGCACACTACGACCAGTGTGCTCACCCCCAGGATCAGGAACCACCAGATCATCCGCACAGCCGATTAGGATAACAGATGAGAAGCTTCTAGCTGCTAGCTGCTAGCTCCTAGCGGCTGGCTAAAGCAAAAAGTTTCACATGTGCAAAGCCCGGGGAGCCTCAAGGGTGGGAAAACCACCAGAGTCGATGCCGGATATCCGGAGCCAGTAGCTAGTAGATCGAAACTAAGAGCTGGCTTTGCGCTTCTGGCGCATGATCTCCACGCGCTTCATCATGAACTGCAGGCGGTCCCTGCCCCATTTCGTGCGAGTCACGGCCTTTTCCAGATTGAGGAAGGCTTGGGGATCGTTCAGTTTCTCGCGCAATTCCTTTACGAAGGGATGGATTTTGGCATAGATCAGAAACAATTCGCCGCTGAAAGCAGGCTGCAGAAAGAGTTCCTCGTTTAACACGCCGCTCAAAACAAACGAAGTGACAATCCCCCAATAGCCGCCGACCTGGCGCAGCCAGTTGTTTTCCTGCGTTCCCATGGCCCAGGCAACTTTAAGGAAGTCGTCGGCATTTTGCGGGAAGAATTCGCCGGCCCACCAGTTGCGGGCCTTGCGCATCTCTGCCTCGCGGCGCAAATCGTAGAGTTCGAGAATCAAGTGGGCATCGGCGGTCGTCGGCTTCTTGGACATGGCAGAACCTCAAAGTGGGATTTGGTGCAATTGAGTAATTGGGGAATTGAGTAATTGCATAATTGCCGTCGCACGGAGCAGGCAGGTTCAATCGGACTTTACAAATTACACAATTACTCAATTCCCCAATTACTCAAGTTCCGAATTTTTACGCCGTGGTGGCAGCCGCTTCCGGCGGAGGTGCAGGCCGCTCGTAGTCGCACTCTTTATTGGGGCAGGCGATCACCGGCCCGGCCTTCAGATTCTTCTCCACCAGATATTCGCTGCCGCAGCTGGGACACTTCTCGGGTATTGGCTTGTGCGCCGACGTGAACTTACAGTTGGGATAATTCCCGCAGCCGTAGAACGTGTTGCCCTTGCGGGCGCGCTTTTCAACGAGCTCGCCGTCTTTGCACTCGGGACACTTTACCCCGATAAAATTCTGCTTCACGTACTTGCACTCTGGATATCCGCTGCACGTGGTGAACTCACCGTAACGCCCGTGGCGGATCATCATGTTGCGGCCGCACTTGGGGCAAAGCTCGTCGAGCGGGATGTCGGGAACCTTCTTGCCCTGGTCGAGACGGCGCGTGGTCTTGCAGTCGGGATATCCCGTACACGCCATGAACTGCCCGAAACGCCCGCGCTTCAGTACCATCACGCGGCCGCAGTTTTCGCAGTATTCTTCCTGCGTCGTCTCCTGCACGTCGGCGGAATCGAGATCCGGCAGATTGATGGGATTCTCTTTGGTGAAAGTGCAGGTGTTCTTATCTTCTTTATCGTAGGTGCTGCACGCGTAGAACGACCCGTGCTTGCCCCATTTGATCACCAGCGGCGCGCCACACTTCTCACACTTCTCGTCCGTGGGCTTTTCCATCCGCTTGATGTTTTCCATGTGCTTGGCGGCATACTTCAGGTCTTTCTGGAATTTCTTGTAGAACTCGCCCAGCGCGTCCTGCCACTTCTCTTTGCCTTCTTCGATCTCGTCGAGTTCCTCTTCCAGGCGCGCCGTGTATTGCAGATCGAAAATGTCGCGGAAGTTCTCGACCAGCAGATCGGTGACCACCAGGCCGATCTCGGTCGGGGAGAACTTTCCGCCGACCTTCTGCACGTACTGCCGCTCCTGAATGGTGGTGAGAATCGCGGCGTAGGTTGACGGGCGTCCAATGCCGCGTTCTTCGAGTTCTTTCACCAGCGAAGCTTCGTTGAAGCGCGGCGGCGGTTCGGTGAAATGCTGCTCCGGCTTCAGTTCTTTGAGTGTGAGCTTCTGTCCGGCTTCGAGCGCGGGCAGTTTGTGCTTCAGTTCCTCGTCTTCTTCGTCTTTGCCTTCCTTCGACTCTTCGTAGACGCGGAGGAATCCGTCGAACTTGAGCACCGACCCGGTCACGCGGAACCAGAAAACCTCGTTGCCATTCTTGGCATCGATGTCGACCGTGGTCTGGTCGAAGATCGCTGGATTGATCTGCGAGGCGACGAAGCGCTGCCAGATCAGCTTGTAGACCTTGAACTCATCTTCTTTTAAGTACTGCTTCACCTGGTCGGGATGGCGCATCGCCGAAGTCGGACGAATCGCTTCGTGGGCTCCCTGCGAATCCTTCTTTTCTTTAAAAGTATTGGGCGTCTCGGGCAGGTAGGTTGGACCATATTCCTTGCCCACGTATTCGCGGACTTCCTGGATCGCCTCGGGCGCGACGCGGGTGGAATCGGTACGCATGTAGGTGATGAGGCCGACCGATCCCTCTTCGCCGAGTTCAACGCCTTCGTATAGGCGCTGCGCGATCATCATGGTGCGCTTCACGCTGAAACGGAGCTTGCGCGAAGAGTCCTGCTGCAACTTGCTGGTCGTAAAAGGAGGCGCGGCGTTGCGGCGGCGTTCTTTCTTGTCGACGGACCGCACCACCCAGTCGGACTTCTCCAGCGCGGCGCGAATCTTCTCCGCGTCTTCGCCGTTGGTGACTTCAACCTTCTCTTCTCCCTTGCCTACAAACCGTGCGTCGAATGCGGGAGGCTTGCTGGCGGCGAGGTGCGCGTCGATGGTCCAGTATTCTTTTTTCTCGAACGCTTTGATTTCGCGTTCGCGTTCGACAATCAGACGCAGCGCAACCGTCTGCACGCGACCCGCCGAGAGACCACGGCGAACTTTATCCCAAAGCAGGGGAGAAACCTGATATCCCACGAGCCGGTCGAGCACACGGCGCGCCTGTTGCGCGTCGACGAGATTCTGATCGATCGCACGGGGGTGTTCAAACGCTGCCTGCACAGCGCGCTTGGTAATTTCGTTGAAGGTGACACGCTGAATCCGGGGAGGAGGTTCGGGCTCGCCTTTTTTCGCCTTCTTGGCCTTCTTCCCTTTACCGTTGCCGCCAAGTTCGAACGCCAAATGGGCGGCAATGGCCTCGCCCTCGCGGTCCGGGTCAGGCGCCAGAAAGATGAAGTCGGACGCCGCCGCCAGCTTCTTCAGCCTGGCCACAACCTTCTCTTTGCCGGGGATGACGATGTAATCCGTCTCGAAGCCGTTCGTGGTGTCCACGCCCAGAGTGCTCTTGGGCAGATCCTTGACGTGGCCGAGCGAAGCCTCGACCGTGAAGCCCTTGCCAAGATATTTCTGGATGGTTTTCGCCTTGGCCGGCGATTCGACAATGACTAAACCTTTTGACAATGGATCCTCAATTTTTAATGGCGTCCGTTTTCGAAGCTAGCACGAATGGGCGGAAAGCAACAAGTTACGGGTGAAAGCTCTTGGCTCTTGGCTTTTGGCTCTTGGCTCAAAACCGCTAGGCTGCGGAGGGGTTTCTGACCTTTGCCGAGAGCGCCGACAGCATCCTCATAACCCTTTCAAGATTTGCGTTCAGCTCGGCGTGTTCTTCGTCTCTTACGAAAGCCAGATCCTTTGCCAACAGCAGATGATAGGACAGTTCCGCGCCTGATCCCATGGCAATCTGAACGTAGCGTGCCATCTCTCCGTCGGATCGTCTGCCACATCCTTCCGCTAGATTCGCCGCAATCGAAGCCGACGCTCGTCGAATCTGGCTGGTCAAGCCAAACCGTTCTTCCTTTGGAAACGATTGCGTAGTCTTGTAGACGGAGAGCGTCAGCCTGTGGGCTTCTTCCCAAACACGCAAGTCCCTGTAGTTCCTCATCGACTACCTCCAAAACGAAAACGGTTCAAGCCAAGAGCCAAAGGCCAAGAGCCAAAAGCTAGAAGCTCTTCACAAAATTCTTCCCCGGCATCTGCCTGATCTTGCCGGCTAATTCCAGCTCGAACAGGGCGGCGAAGATTTCGGACGAGGACAGGTCGTTCTCCAGGCGCTCGACAATTTCGTCGATGTGCGTGGACTCGTCGGCTTTCAGCAGGCTTAGGATTCGCTTCTCGTGAGGAGGGAGCCCTTCATCCGGGAATAGAGATGCGGAGGAGGAGCCTTGGGATTCAGGCGAGGCGGGCGCAGTCAATGCAAGTCGTACTTCTGCCGGGAGATCCTCCCACACATCTTCCCAGGTCGCCACCAGCTTGGCGCCCTGTTTGATGAGCGTGTTCGGTCCCCAGGAATTTTTGTTGGTGACATTGCCGGGCACGGCGAAAACGTCGCGATTCTGTTCGAGCGCACAGCGGGCGGTGATGCGCGTGCCGGAGTACTCCGCCGCTTCGACGACGAGAACGCCGACTGACATTCCGCCGATGATCCGGTTGCGGATGGGGAAATTTTGCGGGGCGGCGAACGTTCCCAGCGGGAACTCAGAGATCAGCGCTCCGCCCAGGGCTAGAATCTGTTCCGAGAGCCGCGAGTTTTCCTTGGGATAGATCACATCGACGCCGGTGCCAAACACCGCGACGGTCTTGCCTTTGGCGGAGATGGCGCCGCGATGGCTGGCGGTGTCGACGCCGCGGGCCATGCCACTAATAATGACCAAGCCTTGTGCAGCCAGATCGCACGCCAGACGCTCGGCCATGCCGGAGCCGTAGGGCGTGGGGTGGCGCGTTCCCACCATGGCGACGCCGGGCTTGGTCAGCACTTCGGGATTGCCGCGAACTCGAAGGATCAGCGGCGGATCGTAGATTTCCTTCAGGCGAGGCGGGTACGAAGGATCATCCATCGAGAGCATGGCGATGTCCGCGGCGGCGGCCTGTGCGATCTCTTCGCGAGCGAGGGCCGCCGACTTGCCTGTGGCCAACGACTGGGCGGAAACAACTTGAATGCCCGTGCTCTCGAGTTCGGTCAAAGAAGCGCGGAAGACGGCTTCCGGCGACCCGAAGTGTTCGACCAGCTTGCGTGCTCTCGTCGGCCCGAGGCCGGGAGTCAGCGAAATGGTCAGCCACTCCAGAAGATGCGTGGCAGCCGGGGATGCAGCGGCGATAGACACATTGAACTCCGAGCGGACTGTAACTACCGGCTGAGAACCGTGTCAAGGTTATCCGTCACAATCGGTTTGATAGACTTGTGGAAAGATATTTCACAAAAAATGAGACGTTTACGCATTTCCGCCATTTCTTACCTCAATACCGCCCCTCTGATGTGGGATTTCGAGCACGGGGAGGCCGGCCGGGAGTTCGATATTTCCTACACGCTGCCGTCGGGGTGCGCGCGGGCGCTGGCGGAAGGCACGGCTGACATTGGAATCATTCCCGCGGCGGCGTATGCCGAGATTCCGGGATTGATGGTACTGCCCGAGGTCGCAATCGCTTCGCGACGTGCTGTGCGCTCGATTCTGTTGGTCAGCAAAGTTCCTATCGAGAAGGTTCGAAGCGTTGCGCTCGATACTTCCTCCCTGACTTCGGTGGCGCTGACGAAGGTCTTGTTCGAGAAGTGGCTGGGGGGCGGGAGGACTTTCACAGCGATGGCCCCGGATGTCGACGCGATGCTGGCCGACCACGATGCGGGCTTGCTCATTGGCGATCCGGCCCTGAAGATCGATCGCGCACGCTACCATACGGTCGATCTGGCGGAAGAATGGATTCGCCATACCGGCAAGCCGTTTGTCTTTGCCTTTTGGGCGGTTCGCGGCGCGGCGTTACCCGAGGCTGCCCCGTCGCTGGACTTGCCGGCCGGGTTTCAGAAGTCGCGCGACCAAGGGCTGGAAGCTTCCAGCCTCAACCAGATCGCCCGCGAATGGGCGCCCCGACTGGATCTAACCGAAGCCGATGTGCGAAGTTACCTGACCCAGAATATTCACTACCAGCTCGACGCCGGATGCTTGGAGGGCTTGCAGTTGTTTTATCGTTACGCGGCGGAGATTGGCGCGTTGCCGGCAGCGCCGGAACTGCAGTTTGTGGCACCGAGAGTGCTCGTGCTCTGAGCGGGTACTCCATGCACACCCGGTCCCGGAGGGACCTCTGATAGTAGCTCGCCGCGTTCAGCAGCGGGATAAGTCGCGGCACAGCAGGCCCGTGCCGTAGGCACGGCTGAAAAGCTGCACATTCTTCGCCTTCCGGGCGTTCATCCCGTCAACGAGCGTGGAAAGTGTGATTCACTCCAAGCCGCAAATCGGCGAAGCAACATTTCACCGCTACGTCCTTTCGATCCGAAATTTTGCCTGAAGCATGGCATATCTGTTCTCCGTAACTCCAAAAGAATCAATATTTTGCGCGACCAACCAAAAAGACAAATTGATGTATACCTCTGGCAATTCATCCTCGATGCCCCGGCGATCCGAAACCCGCACCTCACTGACGCAAATCAAACACTAATGTCTACTTCGAAAGAACAGTGATGGCCTGCGGGTCGCTGATTGTGTACGGCGAGCCTGAAGCCTGCTTGTGCCCGGTGGTAGTCACCGTGAACGAGTAAAGCCGTCCGGAAGGGCTAATGCCGTACAGGTGGTTGTGCTTGTCCCAGGCCAGTTTTGAAAGTTCGTGAACAGCCAGCAATCCGGTGTAGGGAGTAATCGGATTACTGCTATTGAAGTGAAACACCTGCAAGCCAGCAGGTTGCCCGCAGGCGATGCCGCAATGTAATCAAGCCATCCTACTGAAGCGGTCGGCATGTTTTGGTACGTGCTGTTTGTGGTCAGGTTGCCGGAACTGTCAGCGGTGTAAACGGCCAGCCAGACGGGAGGGCTCGGGGGTTGCGTCGTCTCCAGATTCAGCGGAACGGCTACGTCACTCGCGGGGTCAGCCGCCACGCCCCCGGCCGGACAGTAGTCACCGTTGGGGTAGGTAGGCATTGGTGGATCGATATTCAACCTGGTCAGCGACCCATCGCTGCCTCGACTGACGCCAAAGTCATCTCGACTATCCATAAAACACCCGAAGCCGTAGGCATACAGATTGTTTCCGATAAAAGCGGTATAGCCGTATCCGGTAGAGGGCCCCGTTGATCCGAAATAACTGAGAGCACCGGTGGTGGAGTTTTTGGCGAAGAACTGAAATTCGTTGTCTCCCGTCCCGTCCACCGCCAGCGCGTACAGGGTTGAGCCAGTGTGGTCGAGGACCAACCAGACAGCCGCGGTACCGTCAAAACCATAATACTGCTTGGCATTGATCGATGACACCTCTTTGAGCGTGCCATTGGAAGCGATCGAGAACGAGTAGATGTAAGTCCCATCGGAGACGAAAAGCCAATGCGAAGTATTCGCCAGTCCAGTCAAATTCGAAACATTGCTGGTCCAGAAGGGCGAACCCGATAGGCGGGTTAGGGCTCCGGTGGAATCGGCGCTGTAGCCGTCAAGTTCGGAAGTGTTGTTGCTGAGTTGGCTGATCACATAGACATAGGCGGCAGGCGAAGTAGTTGGTTGTGAAGCTGCGCCTTGCGTGGACGGGAGCTGAGCGGATGCCAGGACCGTGCACAGCGTGGCCATAAGACAAGCGGCTAGTTTTACAGAGGGTTTCATATCGGGTCTTCACTCCTGCTGAGATTGAGATCGGAATCGGCGAAACCCACGGGACCAAGTATTCAGAGATGAACCGCAAGCCTCGCGGCGATCAGAACTGGGTGGGCGGCAGCCAGATAGCGGAGAACCGAATCGCGCAGAAGTCGGATGCGGCCTAAGACCAAGAGAGTTGGCTCTTAGGATTCGGATTTCACTGTAGCGCGGATACGGTTTGTTCCTGGGACGATCCGTCGTCAACGTAAAATCGGATGGTAGTCACAACCTATAATCCGATCCCGCACATCCCGCTCCCATTCAAGGAAGTGATAGCGGACGTGCTCAAGGTGAAGCCACCGGAGAAGAAAAAGCCCGGAAAAGTTAAGTGACCCTTGCGCCTGACTTGGCGAAGGCGGCGAACGACCGGAGTTGGGAAAGCTCAGTTCGGATTACTTCCAGTCGCTCGGTCCTGAACTGGTATTCGGCTTTCGCCGCAATGGTCTGGGAGTTCCCCTGCTTCCAGTACAAGCTGTTGGCGTAGTGGATCGCTTCCATCTCTTCGTTTAGGACCACGATTCTAGCCCTTGCTTTTGCGTCTGGTTCCATAGCCACGCCCCTCTCAGTGCATCGGCCATTTCCGCATAGAACCTTAATGGGGGGCTATTTGTGGAACCTAATTGTCTTCTTCAAGGAGCATACGGTCAGCTTCCACTAAAAGGCGCCTCAGCTCCAAAAGCAGATCGCGGCGAAGAATCGGGTCGTTAGTCTTTTTGACCTTTGCAACGGCATCTGCAAGCTCTTGTTCCAGATGGGAGAAGTTGCGCTCAGGCATGACCCGGTAGATTCCTACAGGTCATTTGTTGAATGCCATACGGTGTTCACGGTAGTGTCCTAACAGTGCGTTGATCTATCTGTGAGGTGTGGGTTTCACTTTTTTCGGGCCGGGCGGTCGAAGGTCGTAGCACTTCAGACAAGGCCATTCAAACAGTTTGTTCCCCGGCATCACGATGTGACCGCAACGGTCACACTTGAACCACACCCCGCCTTCGCCCTCGGCCATCAATTTGAAATTGCCCTCCTCAACACAATACGGACATCGGGTTTCTTCGGCGGGCCAAAGCGTAGGAGGAAGAGGCATCGTCATACCTCCGGTGGGTTTTTAGCTTCGTTCAGGCGGTTCTCTTTGCTAGTGAGTATCCCATTAACCCGACCTAGTACCGTGACCGCGTGATTGTGTAGTCAAAGGTGGTCCGAGCCTTCTTGCGAGTGAATTTCCATTGGATCGGAAGGTGATGGCGATTCATACGGCGGCTCCAAGCGAGAGTTTGCCTTCGCAGAGAAGCCCGGTCT
>WNGK01002600.1_pt1 | contig 32365 bp, 28 predicted proteins | sample 5400601 | NCBI WGS metagenome assembly WNGK01 (sample SAMN13153376, study PRJNA577476) | soil metagenome | isolation source: 60 cm soil or saprolite under Garry oak tree replicate 1 | place: USA:California | collected 2016-06-15 | reverse complement strand
TTAACACTCGCGACAGAGCCGTTGAGAATGATAGAGCCACCATCATTCAGTAGCGGTAAGGCCTTTTGCACCGTGAACAGCGTTCCCCTCACATTGATGTTGAATAGTTTGTCGAAATGCTCTTCGGTGACGGCCCCAAAGGGAACAAATTCGCCAACGCCGGCGTTGGCGAAAACAATATCGATTCGCCCCTTCACCTTAGAGACGGTCTCGTAAAGACGATCAAGGTCAGCCAATTGGGCAACGTCTCCCTGAACTCCAGAAACGTTGGAGCCGATTGCCTTCACGGCCGCGTCGAGTTCCTTCTGGCGGCGGCCCGTGATGAACACATAGGCACCCTCTTTGACGAAAAGTTTTCCAGTAGCCAACCCAATCCCTTCTGTCCCGCCGGTGATGACGGCGGTCTTGCCTTCGAGCTTTTTGGTCATTGTCTTTCTCCGTTGTTGCTGCGCTGGAACTCTCCAGCTCCGATGCTTCACGCGATCACTTGAGTCCCAGCACTGCCTGGCCGAGGTGATAGGACAGATGGTTCGTACGGCTTAGTAGGATGGAGAAGCGATTGCGGGAAGCATCTTTGGCGAAATCTTCTTCCGATACCGCAGAGTGCCGCTGGAGCCAGTCGGACCACGACATTGTTTCAAATCCCTTCCACAATTCAGCATTGACGGCGTTCCATGCCCGGCGAACCTGTTCGTGCGAAGGAATGGCGGCTTGTGACTTGTCGGGATTGGAGACGAAGGCGACATCAAACTCGGGATGAAGTCGTTCTCTCATCCCCAGCAGCGGCAGCATCGCGTCGTGTATGGCTGTGAGATGTCCCCACAAGTAAAGCAACCTGTTCCTGCCAGGTGCTATTTCCCCCAGCACTTCCTCGGAAGAGAGGGTTCCAAAAAGCTTGTCCGCCCGGTCGATTTGGGTCATCCATGCTTTCAGCCCGATAGCTACACAAGAGCCTTCGTTTCCCATAGCTCAGTCTCCTTTCCACCGCTCCATCTCATTTGTACTTTGGTAAAGTCTTTACCAAAGCGTTGTTTCGTGCTTCCGTTGACTCACCCACGTTTTTGCTCTGTTAAACTACGGCTTTGCTACGTGTACCTAATGGGCGTCGAGCCACTTCCGAATATTCGAGACGGTATCCTCGTAGAACGTCTTGTAAAGACCGTGCGATACGTAGCCGATATGCGGCGTTGCCAGTATGTTGTCCAGCGTCCGGAAGGGGTGAGACGGAGGCAGCGGCTCAATGTCGAATACGTCGATCGCCGCGCCGGCGATTTGCTTGTTCTTCAACACGCTAATCAAAGCTTGCTCTTCGACGATCGGCCCGCGCGACGCATTGATCAACCGCGCCGTTGGCTTCATTCTCTCCAGCTCCGCGGCGCCTACCAGGCCACGCGTACGGCTGCTCAACACCAAATGGATCGTCAGGATGTCGGCCCGCTCGAACAGTTGGTCCTTGGAAACCAGGAATGCGCCCGCGGCTTTGGCGGCCTCGGGCGTCATGTTCTGGCTCCAGGCAATCAGATTCATTCCAAAAGCGTTCCCAATCCGCGCGACCTGTGAACCAATCCGCCCAAGTCCCAGAACGCCCAGGGTCTTTCCACGGAGATCCGTGCCGACTGTTTGCTGCCAGCCACCGGATCGGACGGAGTTGCTTTCCGTCACGATATGTCGCGCGGAGGCCAAGATCAGCGCCCAGGTCAATTCGATCGTCGGCTCCGACCTATACCCCGTGTGAACCACTGCGATCCGATGATCGCTCGCGGCAGCGACATCGATCGACGCGTTTCCAGGCCCCGTCGAGGCAATGAGCTTGAGATTGGGGAGGCGCTCAATGACGTCGCGGGGGAGTGGGGTCCGCTCGCGCATGACACAAACGACATCGAAAGGCAGCAACCGCTCAATCACGGCGGCCGGATCGGCGAGGTGGTTCTGAAATACGGCGATGTCCGCTCGATCCCGGAGCACCGACCAATCGGCGCTCTCAAGCGCCACATTTTGGTAATCGTCCAGAACAGCGATCTTGTACTTCTTCATTGGTATCCATCCCGCCTTCTCTCGTCAAAGGCTGTCAGATTGTGAGCACGACCCTGCCGAAGGGGCGGCCCTCAACGAGGTAACGCAGAGCATCTGCCGCCTCAGCCAGCGGGAACGTCTTTGCCACGATGGGCTTGACCGCACCGGATTGAAGTAATGAAAAAATGACGGTCCATGCGCTGGTCCATACCTCCGCGGGTTGCGAGAACAGGGAGAAACTCTTCATACTAGCGCGCTTCCAGATGAGATCCGTGACGTCGATGGTTGTCTTGCGGCCTGCGGCGTAGCCCAATGTAGTCAGACTTCCCCCGATAGAGAGTGTGCCGAGAGATTCGCTCAAGATTTCTCCGCCCATTGCGTCGATCACGATATCGGCGCCATAACCCTCCGTGATGCGGCGAACGCCGTCTCTAAGCTTCTCCACAGAAAGGTCGATCACCTCGTCGAAACCGAGAGAGCGTGCTTGTTGCGCCTTCGAATGGTTAGTCGTGGTTGACATCGCGTGTTTCGCCCCTTGCGCCTTCGCTATCTGAGTGACTGCGTTTCCGACGGAACCTCCGATGGCAGGTGACAGCACCGTCTTGCCCTTTGCAAATCCCGCAAAGCTCAGTGTCATTTGGGCGGTCAGATACGCAACGGGAACACCGGCAGCCGAAAGATCCTCGATGTTGTCGGGAATCAAACAAAGGTTCTCTTTGCGGACAGCAAGCCACTCACTGTAGGTTCCATTTTCTGAAACACCATACGGCCCCGTAAACATCACACGTGAACCGACAGGAAAGGCTGTTCCCCCTCCCTCCTCCACCACGCCGGCTCCCTCTCCACCCAAGACCAGTGATGCTTTCGCCCGTGGGTATCCCCCCGACAGAATGGTGTGCTCTAGTGGCGTGACCCCGGCCGCTGTGATTCTTACTAGTACTCGTCCATCCGAGACTGCCGGTTTTGGAATGTCCACTAGCTTCAAATCCTTGTCGCCGCTGAATCCTTCTGCACTCATTGCACGCATGATCGTTATCCCCTCCTTCACCGAGCGAATGTGCGGTGAATCATTACGTTCATCATATGTATTTATTCATGACGCACATCATGTATAGTGTCAAGGAGGTTTTTTAATCGGAGGTTGGCAATGAGAGTATCCCGGAAGGAAGCGGCAGCAAATCGAGAGAGGGTGGTGGCAGTTGCGAGCGCGCTCTTTCGTAAACACGGCTTCGATGGAATCGGTGTGTCTGACATTATGAAAAAGGCGGGATTAACTCACGGCGGATTTTATGGCCACTTCGGCTCGAAGGATGATTTGGCTGCGGAGGCTTGTACGTGCGCACTGCGGGGCTCCTGGGATTCGTGGATCAATGCTTCAGAAAAAGGTGGTTTTGAGGCGGCCGTGATGAACTATCTCACACCGGAACATCGCGACGATCGCGCACATGGTTGTCTCTTCGCGGCGCTGGGTTCCGATATTGTCCGACAGCCACGAACCGTTCGCCATGCGATGACAGAAGGTTTCCGAACCACGATTGACAAGCTCGTCCGCATGCTGCCGGGACGGTCGGCGCAAGCGCGCCGTGAACACGCACTGGCAACGATGGCGGGACTTGTTGGGGCACTGATCCTTTCGCGCGCGGTTGATGATTCCGAGTTGTCCGATCAAATCCTGGAGGCGTCAGCAAAAACGTTTGGGCGTCCCCAAGTTTAAGGAGAGTTAAATGAGAGAATCCAGAGACCAGCAATATACAAGTTCACAGACATTGGAGCGTCTTCTTAATGAGGCAATTATTCATGCCAATATTAGCAATAGCTTCGAAGAGCACATCGAGATCTTCGACATCTTTTATGCCGACGATATCGAGGTGAGTAGCGACGTGACAGGGGAACCCGTTCGTGGAAAGTCGCGGGTGAGGTCCCTTCTCTTCAATTTTCTGGTGCCGCGAGGTTCTGGATCTACGTGAGCGAGTCGTCGTGAAGCTAGCTGTGATTGGCGGTCTGCGCGTCAGTGAAATTTTTGGCCTGCGGCGTGGAAGGGTGAAAGATGGCTACGTTGAAATTAGGGAGCGGGTGTGCAAGCGAGACATGATGCGCCGAAGACGCGAAAGCGGTCAGGCGGGCAGCAATTTCGCCAGGGCTGCAGCAGGATCTGAAGCTGTGGCTTTCGTCCTCGCCCGACACTGGAGACGAAGGTTGGCTGTTCCCTTCCGAAAAGCTGTCCACACCGATCGGCAGTGAGAACATGTTAAATCGACATATCCGGCCACGCCTAAAAACGGTGGATTTGGAATGGGTCGAATTTCGAGTCATGAGGCGTACACACTCGTCTCTTATGAACGAAAAAGGCATCAATCCAAAACTCATCGCAGATCAGCAAGGACACGGAGTCGATGTCAATCTGAACGTCTACACACAATCGTCAGTTGAAAGCCGCATCGAGGCTTTCCAGACGCTCGAATCGGCGTTTATCAACTGACTTTGTTCTTAATGGGGTAGATTTGGGGTAGAGGTCGCAAAATGGAGACTGTAAGCCATTGATTCGAAAAAGCGGGACACGGGATTCGAACCCGCGACTTCAACCTTGGCAAGGTTGCACTCTACCACTGAGTTAGTCCCGCAAACCCACACAGGATACAACACTTAAAGCCCCGGGGCAACCGGGGCTTTTGGGCTGTTTCGGCTGGGTGCGCCCAGGGTGCGGATTTAGGCCTTGGGCGGCGTGCGCGGCCGGGCCCACTTGCTGCTCAATGCCTAGCACCATCGGCTTCAGTTTCTCCACCGCTGTGTCCGAAATCGACACGCCGGAATCCGATTCGAACCCGGTAAGCCTATTCCAATTCAATTCGGCTCCTGGAACCGGTACTCTTGGGAATCGCATATGAGTGAAGGGCTGGCTCCAGGCGGTTTCCTGTCGATGACGAACGCTGCGGCGCGCAAAGTTCGGTCTCCAAAGGTCGTCAACGTACAGGATTTCCGGTCTCTGGCGCGTCGCAGGCTGCCGAAAGTCGTTTTCGATTATCTGGATGGCGGCGCAGAAGACGAGATTACGCTTCGCGAAAATCGCCGTGTTTTTGAGGATGTTACCTTCCGGCCGCGTCAAGCCGTAGCATTCGCCCAGTGCGATCTGAGCACTCGTGTGCTGGACTGCGATCTGGCATTGCCGGTGATGTTGGCGCCGGTCGGCTACAGCAGTGTGATGTACTCACGTGGCGAGCTGGCAGCGGCACGGGCAGCCGGCGACGCTGGTACAGCGTACATACTTTCGACGATCTCCGGAACGGCACTCGAGGATGTGAAGGCCGCGACGTCGGGCCCCGTCTTCTATCAACTTTATTTGATGGGTGGGCGTAAGACTGGCGAGTCGACTATCGAACGCGCCCGGAATGCCGGATTTTCCGGCCTCTTTGTCACGATCGATACGGCCGTCGCGGGCATGCGGGAACGTGACTTCCGAAACGGAATGAAGGAACTCATCGGCGGCGGCGTATTTGAGAAGATTCGATTTCTTCCACAAATCCTGGCACGGCCCTCCTGGCTTATGAGCTTTCTACGAGACGGCGGTGTGCCGGTGCTACCCAACGTTGTCATTCCGGGTCGTGGCCCGATGCCCCTGACGGATGTCGGCACGGCTTTGGCTCAGTCGACGATCACCTGGAAAGACCTGCGATGGATACGCGATATCTGGCAAGGGCCCCTTATCGTCAAGGGCGTCATTACCGGCGAAGATGCGCGGCGTGCCATTGACGTCGGAGCTTCGGCCATAGTTGTATCGAATCACGGCGGCCGGCAACTCGACACAGTCCCAGCCTCTTTAAGAGCACTCCCGGAAATCGTCTCTGCCGTGAACGGCCAGATTGAAGTGCTGATGGATGGAGGCATTCGTCGCGGAGCCGACATCGTGAAAGCGATCTGCCTGGGAGCTCGTGCCGTTCTCTGCGGCAGAGCATACGCATATGGTCTCGCCGCGGCCGGCCAGGCAGGCGTTGCTCGGGCCCTCGAAATCCTGAGGGAGGACTTAAACCGTACCCTGCGGTTGCTTGGTTGCCCGGCTATCCGCGCTCTCGATCATTCGTATATCGACCGTTCTGCAATGCGGAACACAGAACGCGCTTAGAACCAGCCGTATCGAAGCTGGACGTCGCGCAAGATATTCCTTTTTCGACCCTCCTTCAAGGGGCGGGTCGAATGTCGGGCAATTCCGAGTGCAGGGCCTTCATGTCCAATGCTCGTTCCCAGCGCGCCATGACGATAGTCGCAAGCGCGTTGCCTAGAACGTTGACTGGCACGAAGCATCCGGGGCTCTCGACAATAGAGGGATAGGGCCGAACTCGCTATAATGCAGGCAAGCGTTTTCAGGAGGCTGGCATGAAACGAATTGCTGTTCTAAATGTGCTGTTTGGCGTCGGTCTGGTGTCCCTCGCGTTTGCAGGGCAGCGGGGAGGACAACAAGCGCCGCGGATTATCGAAGTTGAGAAACTCAAGGATAACCTCTTCCTGCTTAAAGGCGGTGGCGGGAACACAACTGTATTCGTGACGAGCATGGGCGTGGTCGTCGTCGATGCCAAGAATCCTGGCTGGGGTCAACCGGTTCTTGACAAGATCAAGGAACTGACCAACAAACCCATAACCACGCTGATCAACACTCATACACACGCCGATCATGTCAGCGGCAACGTCGAGTTTCCGGCCACGGTCCAGATCATTGCGCAGGAGAATACGAAAGCCGATATGCTGAAGATGCTCCCCACCAGCACTGCTCAGGATCAGACCCCGCCGGCCCAGACAATATTCCAGGCCAGCAACACGAATGGCGATACGTGGGTTCTAATCCCATCGCTCCGAATTCTATGTGCGGGCGATGTTTTCTCCGGCAAGAACATCCCGCTGCTTGATGCAAATAACGGCGGCAGTGCCGTTGCGATGGCGGGCAGTCTAGAGAAAGCGTACGACACCTTCAAAACCAAAGCGGACATTATCATCACCGGTCACAGCACACTGATGACCATGAACGACCTGAAGGAGTACGTGGACTTCAATCGCGAATTCTTGAACGATGTGAAAGCTGCAAAGAAAGCCGGTAAGAGCATCGACGAGGTCGCGGCCACCTGGAAAATTTCCGCAAAGTATGCCGGCTATGCCGCCCCAGACCCCAACCGCTTATACAACAATGTGCGATTGGCTTACGCCGAATTGGGAGGTGCGGCCAAGTAACTTCGTTGTATTTCTCCGCGGGACGACAGGAGATAACGATCTCAATCGCGAGACCGAAAATGGCCGATAAATTCACGTCGAGTGAGTCGCCGGGATTGCGTCGGGCGCGACACTCTCTCCACCCATTTGGCACACTCTCATCGCAGGTTATCACCTGGCAGATGCTCCAAGTCGCGGTTGTTTTCGTTGCAGATGGCTTCCATGAGTTCCGTGTCAGGCAACAAACGCATCTGCTCGGTGAAAGTCCATGGCTTCGTGTATGCCTTGGGGTCGTCAATCGTGATCTGAATTTCCATATGGCCAAAATCCGTCCGGCGGAACCGCTCGATGACGTGCAGCGCTTCGGTTGTCGGCTTGCCCATTTGATCAATCCAGGTCTTTCCATTGAAACCCTTTGTGTTCACAACGAGCGTGTCGCCATCCCACTTACCCATCGAATATCCGAGCCATGTAGGAGGGGCATCTTCTGCGACTTCACGGCCATCAAGAAAGATCTGACGCCAAAAGATGTTGAAAGCCTCGTAAATGATCACAATGAACTCGGGAGTCTGAACAACCTTCCACTGCCCGGGAGCTGCGTTGACGCGAGGAAGGCCCTGGGGCAGGCAAAGTGCGGATGAATCTTCTCTCTCATGCACCCCAGTCTTGCGCTCTTCGAGCAGCGCTTCGGCCCAAGGCTGGAACGGAATGTTATCGACCTTCAGGTTGGCAGCAAAGTTCTGCGGCTGGCCGGCATACTGGTTATCGGGTCTCCAAACTCCCGACAGGTCGGGTTTGCCATCAGGCAATCGCGGCAAGGGTGCCGAGAGGTTCGGCTCGCCATTGGGCATCCGAGGAATGTTGGCCGGAGGCACTTTTACCCACTGTGCCTGAAGAGGCGCACACAACAGAACGAGGATCGTAATCCAAGAAGCGATTATTGTCTTCAATTTTAGTCTCCCAAAACCGCGATTATAGACTATTCATACGACTTAATAGCTAGGGCGCCGGCACCCCGGCAAGCACCTGCTCCGCAAAAACTTCATCCGTAGCAATATTTGGTGTTTTGTCTAGGAGGCTAAGTCACGGAAAAGCAGGACTGGTGTGGATTTCAACGAACCTTGGCAAGGTTGCACTCTATCACTGAGTTAGTCCCGCACAGCGATTCAATTATATATGCGGAACGCGTCACGGAGAAGGCGGAATTCAGGCCTGCAGCCTGGAATTGCGGTCACAGCAAGGATGTCGAAGCGGTAAGGAGCCTCTTGAAGGTGATGCCGGGTGAGATAGGCTTGAGCGGCGCGAATGACTCGCGTCTGTTTTCGGTGACCGACCGAATCTTGGGGTGGCTCGGAGGATTGGCGGGCCTTGACTTCGATGAAGACCAGCACATCGCCGTCCCAAGCGATGACGTCCACTTCCCCGTCTTTGGTCCGGTAGCTGGAGGTCACGACCCGATATCCCAGCGAGCGGAGGTAATCGATACCGAAAAGCTCGGACCGTCGCCCAAACGTCAGAAATCGGTGAAGCAAGAGCGGAAACGGCATTCTCGTGTTAGTTGCTGGCGGTCGCGATGACTTCAGACAAGGTGTCGAGGGCAAACTGGGCTTGCTCTTCGTCCACCATCAGAGGCGGAGACAGCCGGATGGTCGAAGGGCCCGCCGCCAGGACTAGTAAGCCGCGGCGGAAGCATTCATAAATGATGGCGTCGCGGAGTTCCGGAGCTTTCTCCTTCGTCGTCCGGTCCTTGACGATCTCGATGCCAAGCATCAAGCCGAGGCCCCGGACATCGCCGATCGCCGGATGACGATCCATCAGCCGCTCGAGCCTGACGAGCAGGAATTCGCCGATTTTCGCGGAATTCGCGACATATTCATCTTGTAACAAGCGTACCGTCGCCATGGCCGCAGCCAGACACACTGGATTTCCGCCGAAAGTGGATGCATGAGCGCCCGGTTCCCAGTTCATCGTTTCCGCGTGGGCCATGGTGACGCCGAGCGGCATGCCGGAGGCGACGCCCTTCGCAATCGCAATAATATCCGGATGAAAATCGAAGTGCTCGAAAGCGAACATCTTTCCGGTGCGGCCCATCCCACACTGTACCTCGTCAGCGATCAGCAAGATCCCATGCTTGCGCGCTATCTTTTCCAAGGTAGGAAAAAAATCGGGCGGCGGAACAATATATCCACCCTCGCCTTGAATCGTTTCCACCACAATGGCCGCAACCTCGCTGGGATTCACGGTCGTTTTGAAGACCACCTCCTCGAGATAGTTTGCGCACGCGATCCCGCACGAATCGTATTCGAGGTTCAACGGACACCGGTAACAGTTCGCATAAGGAATGTGTGTGACGCCGGGTACAAGCGGCCCAAAACCTTTACGCTGAACCGGCTTGGATGAAGTAAGCGAAAGGGCTCCCATGGTCCTTCCGTGAAAGGACGACTGGAATGCAATGAACTGCCACCGGCCGGTACTGTACCGGGCAAGCTTCATTGCCGCTTCGATCGCTTCGGCGCCCGAGTTCCCGAAGAAGCACCGCCAAGATTTGCCGTCGGGCATGAGGGACTCCAGCTTCCGCGCCAACTGAGGCATGTGCTCGTAGTAAAAATCCGTACCCGACATGTGGATCAACGACTCGGCTTGTTTCTGAATCGCTCGAACCACGTCGGGGTGGCAGTGGCCAGTCGAACAAACGGCAATACCAGCGCTGAAATCCAGGAAGCGGTTTCCGTCAACATCTTCAACAATCGCACCCTTCGCGCTGCGAACAACCAGAGGATAGGAACGGGTATAAGAGGGCGAGATATACCGGTGGTCGCTCGCGATGATATCGCGAGCTTTCGGTCCGGGCAGATCCGTAACCAAATTCGGAAGTTTGTCGGACATTATTTGCGACGCCATTTCGTGCCCTCCCGCGTGTCTTCAATGACAACGCCGCGATCAAGCAACTGCTGGCGAATCAGATCCGCCGAGGCGAAATCCCGTTTTCGGCGAGCTTCGTTTCGATTTGCAATCAGCGACTCGATCTGTTCATCGCCTTGCACGATAGCTTCCATAGGGGGAACGATGGCCAGCCGTTCGTCGACATTCTGAAAAAATTGGAATATACGCTTCCGATCATCCTCCTTCACTACAGCGTCGGACAGGGCGGTATTGCACCTCCGGATCAAATCGAAAACCACGGCCAGTGCCTGAGCGGTATTCAAATCGTCATCGAGAGCGTTTTCAAACGCGGCAGCCGCCTCGGCGTCGAGCTGCGGGTTACTGCCCAGTCCAAGCCTGGCGGTACTCAAGCGGAACAAAAACTCCTTGATGCGCTCCAAACTGCGTTGCGCCGTTACCAGCCCGTCCCAGGTGAAATTCAACTGCTTGCGATAGGGCACGGACACAAGGAGGTAGCGAATCGCAATCGGATCGTATTCGCGTTCGATGAGATCGCGGAGGGTAAAGAAGTTTCCTTTCGATTTCGCCATCTTCTCGCCCTCCACCAGCAGATGCTCGCCGTGTACCCAGAAGCGGACGAATGGTTTCCCCGTGACGGCCTCGCTTTGAGCAATTTCGTTTTCGTGATGGGGAAAAATGTTGTCCACGCCGCCGCAATGGATGTCGAGCGTTTCACCAAGCTGCTTCATCGCCATCGCGGAGCATTCAATGTGCCACCCCGGCCGGCCGGCACCGAATGGCGCCTGCCAGTGTGGTTCCTTCTCGTTCTTCGGCGCTTTCCACAAAACAAAGTCGCTCGGCTCTTCCTTCTCGTATTCGTCGGCATCGATTCGGGCGCCGATTTTCAGTTCTCTTCGATCCAGGCGGGACAGCCGGCCGTAATTGGGAAATCGTGAAATGCGGTAATAGATGGAGTCACCTTCTGGATAGGCATAGCCTGCATCGAGCAACCGCTGCACGAGATCGATCATTTCCGGAATGTAGTCGGTTGCCGGAGTGATGATGTCCGGCCGCTCGATGCGCAGTTTCCCGCAATCCTCGAAAAAAGCCCGAGTGTAAGGCTCAGCGTAGGTCTTGATGTCCTGACCGGCCTCGATAGCCCGGTTAATGATCTTGTCATCAATATCCGTGATGTTCATCACGTGCTTCAGAGCCCAACCCTTGCTGCGCAGATGCCGCCGCAATATGTCTTCGAAGACGTACGTTCTTAAGTTGCCGATGTGCGCGTGGTTGTGGACCGTGGGTCCGCACGTGTACATCCGCACGGTCGATCCATCCAGGGGCGTGAAAACTTCCTGGGAGCCTGTTAGTGTATTTGTCAGTTTCAGCATTTCAGTCGGGTTAACGGCAATTCCACCCAGTCGTCTAATTTAAGTGTCGTCCAGATGGGCATGATAGCATGGTGGTATGCGGGCGTACTGAAGCGATATGGAGGGTTGGACCGACATCCGAATCTATGAAGCACGTTGCGATCCTGGTTCTGCTCGTGGCCGTCACGTTGCCAGTCCTGGCTGCACCGCAAGATACGCTCAAAGTCAGTGTCGATCTGGTCAACGTGCTGTTCACAGTAGCGGATCGGCGGGGGCGCTTCGTGCCGGGGCTTCGCGCAGAGGACTTTGTTGTTGAAGAGGATGGAAAACGTCAGGAGATTCGTCACTTCGCGCGCGAAAACGAACTGCCGCTGACGATCGGGATGCTGATTGACACCAGCCCCAGCGTACGGCCCGTATTCGATGAAGAGAAGGTGACCGCGACCGGTTTTTTAGAATCGATCTTGCGGCCGTCCGATCTTGCTCTGGTGATCGGCTTCGACCGCTCGGTCACTCTGGTTCAGGACTATACGGAAAGCAGCAGGCGGCTGAAGGCCGCGATCGAGGAGCTCGAGATCGGCGGCGGCACTTCACTTTATGATGCGGTCTATCTCGCTTGCAGAGAAAAGCTCAACCGTGAAGCCGGTCGTAAAGCAGTCATCCTGATCAGCGATGGCGAAGACACGACGAGCAAGACTAAGTTCGTTGAGGCTCTAATCGCTGCTCACCAGAGCGATGCTGTGATTTATTCGATTTCAAACCGGGGCGGCAGCTTCTTGTATAGAGGACTGGGCCGAGGTGGCGATCCGGGTACGCTCCGAAAATTTTCTGAAGAGACAGGTGGAGCGATGTTCTTCGTGGACAACAAGAACAGCTTCAAAAAAATATTCGATCAGATCGCGCAGGAACTGCGAAGCCAATACAGCCTGGGATACATGTCCACAAACACCGCAAGGGATGGAAAGTACCGCCTGATACGAATCATCCCGAGAGACTCGAGTTATATGGTCAAAGCGAGGAAGGGCTACTATGCACCCAAAAGCACGGAAGGTTAATAGACTTTTGGTCTTGACTCTTTTGCTGGTAGTCCTCACCGGATACGGACAAGACTACCCGATCCGAACGAGAGTGGATCTCGTCGTGGTGCCTGTAACTGTAAAGGGCTCGGGGGGTCGATTGATCACGGGCCTTACCCAGGACGATTTCATCGTATTGGAAGACGGCCACAAACAAATCATCACCAACTTTACAACCGATCCTGTTCCGTTATCCGCCGCGGTTCTCGTCGACACGGGCCTTACACCAGGATCCCTTTCCAAGGTCCAGCAGACGTTTCCAGCACTCGCCGGCGCGTTTAGCGATTTCGATGAGGTCGCGGTCTACCGCTTCGACAAGTTCGTCGCCAAGGTCCTCGATTTTTCGCAGGACAACGCAGTTGTGGAAACGGCGATGAAAACGTTGCGTGACGCCAAACCTGATACGGGCACTTATCCGGCTTCTTCTCGCGGCCCTTTTTCAACACCAGGTCCTGTAATCAATGGAGCGCCCGTCGTCCCGCCAGGACAAATCGGCGTCATCGTGACGGCGCCGCCTGAAAAAACCAAAGTGCTGAACGATGCGATTTTCGTTGCGGCTTCTGATCTCGCCAAGCGCGATCGCGAGCGGCGCAAAATTGTGCTCGTCATTTCCGATGGAAGTACAACGGGCAGCAATCATTCTTTCGATGAAACCGTGAGAAGCCTGCTCGACACCGGGATTCAGGTCTACGCAATTGGACTGGAGCAGACCTTCTTCACTCGCAGGTTCTCGGTCCTCGACGACTACGCCAAAAACACTGGCGGTGACGCCTATTTTGCAAATTCATTGCAGAATATTGAAAAGTTTTACGCAAGGGCTACGGAACAGGCGCGCAACCAGTATGTGCTGGGATACGTCTCCAGCAACAAGGTGCCAGGCACCGAGCCAATGTTCCGGGACATCCAGGTGAGGCTCGCCCGAGCGGGTTTTGAGACGCTCCATCGAAGGGGCTACTATCAGTACCCGTAGAGTTTAACTCCCACAAAAAGCGAAATTTATGCTTGACAGGGAAAAGTTTCGCCACAATACTAGTGGCTGTAGTAACGATGAGCCTCAATATGTTGCGAGGCTAATCAAAATAGAAAAAGAAAAATCCCATTAGGAGGGAAAAAAGGATGAAGAAAGCTCCAGCAAAGAAGAAGAAAGCGACTAAAAAGAAGTAACACTGACCTAAAAATTAGGCGCGAAGACCGAGATTTAGACAGGGCCGCACTTTGATGCGGCCCTAATTTTTAGTCCAAAAAGCCGATTCCCAATCGGCGTGCAGAACGGCTAGAATCCGGAGCAGTCAGGTGACACATGGAAGTATACATTTCGGCAAACGCGTTTTGGGCGCTGCTTATATCGGCTATCGAAGTTTATAAGAGAGAATGTTTTGGCCTTCTTCTTGGATATCGCGACAGCAACAACATCTATATTGTGGAGCACGCTATCTCCTATCAGACCGCAAATCGTAGCCACACCAGCGTCGAGAAGAACGGCCGCGCATCCCGAAGGATCGATAAATTCCTTGGTAACTTGCCGCACCTTTCATTGATCGGAGATTTTCATTCACACACAGGATGGGGTGACCTCAAGGGTGTTGGAAATTTGAGCACACAAGACATCTGCGACATGTCGCCAGACAACCTCTACATCATCATTGTCGCGAATGACAAAAGACGCTCCGGCGCGTGGCAATACAATGGGGATGGCACGTTGTCCGGCACGGTGGACAATTATCATTTCCGCATCGGCGGATATTATCTCGACGAGAACTCGCGCGCAAAACGCGCAAATATCTTTTGTCCTTACGCCATAGGCTTCAATGCGAAAGAAAGACCTCAGAAGGTTCTGTTGAGAAGCGCCGGCGCCCATCAGCGGTGGTTAAGATCGAAAGACTGACGAAATCATTCGGCAGTCATACTCTCTTCAAAGACCTCACGCTTCAATTCCCACAGGGCAAGTTGACCGTTATCATGGGCCCGTCGGGCTGCGGCAAATCCACGCTGCTTCGTTGCATCAATTTTCTCGAGTTATTCGATAGCGGACGAATATCTATTGGCGACATCAGCGTCGAATGGAACGCCGGTGAGGCCTCCGACTTGCCTGCTCAGACGAGGCACACCCTCCAGAAGATGCGCTTAAAAACCGGTATGGTCTTTCAGAGCTTCAATCTGTTTCCGCATCTGACCGTGCTTGAAAATGTCACGCTCGCGCCGATTCAAGTGAAGAAGATGAATCCTAACGAGGCAGCGGAAATGGGAAGAAGAATCCTCGAGCGTGTCGGTTTGAGTGAGAAAACCCATACCTACCCGGCAAAGCTTTCAGGTGGTCAACAACAGCGCGTAGCGATAGCTCGCAGCCTGGCCATGCAACCTGAAGTCATGCTGTACGACGAACCCACCTCTCAACTGGATCCTCGCCTCGTCGACGAAGTCTTCAACGTCATGCGAGAGCTGGACAGCGAAGGCATGACCCAGATCGTCGTAACCCACCACGCTCAGTTTGCAAAGGACGCGGCGAGCAAGGTGTTGCTGTTTGAGGATGGACTCATAAAGTGGCGCAAACTCGATTGAGGCCCTCACCCGGCGCTTCGCGCCACCCTCTCCCAGGGGGAGCGGGGTTGACCCGCGACGTTATCCCTCTCCCCCTGGGAGCACTCTTGTCAAAATTACGCGATGCGGTTCGCTCCAGAAGCAGGATTGGTGCGGGTTTCATGGGATTCCCTATTTGGAAACCTGTTTCGGGCATGTCCCTCTCCCTTTGGGAGAGGGTGGCGCGAAGCGCCGGGTGAGGGCAGGAAATGCACCCTCATCCGGCCCTTCGGGCCACCTTCTCCCAGAGGGAGAAGGACACGAGCCTCCATTTCGGCCAATTTGGACACCACTGGGGCCGCACAGAATTGCCCACATTGCAGTAATTGCGGGCGGCCCATTCGCGTCATTCGCGCAATTCGCGGCTATTTTTGCGTCTTTGACGTGGCCCTGGGTAGGAATCGAGGAAGTGATAGGGGCTCAAGACCTGCTGGTATTCTCTAAAGGAATGCCTCCTATTATTAACGCGCAACAGATATCGAAGACGTACGGGATCGCCCCGTTGTTTCAAAAGATTTCGTTCACCGTGTCGGAAGGTGACCGAATTGGTTTGATCGGTCCCAACGGTGCGGGTAAGTCCACACTGCTCCAGATTCTTGAAGGCCGAGTAAAACCCGATAGTGGCGATGTCGCCATACGTAAGCGGACGCGGTTTAGCTATGTTGCGCAGGACTCCGACTTTGCGGCGGGCCAAACAGTGAAATCCATTGTTGAGGACGCGATGGAGCGGGCGGCAGTGTCTGAACCGGACCGCCAATCGCTAATGGCCGAGACCTTAGGCCGCGCTGGGTTCACGGACTTCCAGGTTCAGGCGACATCGTTGTCTGGGGGATGGCGCAAACGGCTCGCGATCGTCGAAGGTCTCGTCCAGGCGCCGGATATTCTGCTTCTCGATGAACCTACAAATCACCTGGATCTTGCCGGGATCAAATGGCTCGAAACAGTTCTTCAGACTGGAATGTTCGCCTGCGTCACAGTGAGTCACGATCGTTACCTGCTCGAACATGTCGCCAGCGAGTTAGTCGAGCTCAACCGCATTTACGAAGAGGGCTTACTGCGTGTGAAAGGAAGCTACAGCAGCTTTCTCCAGGCGAAGGAAGACTACCTCCATGCTCAAGGCAAGCGGCACGAATCGCTCGCCAATCGCGTCCACACTGAAATCGAATGGCTGCGCCGCGGCCCGAAAGCCCGGGGCACCAAAGCCAAGGCCCGAATTGAAAACGCTCAGGAGATGATCGGCGAGCTCGCCGAGCTGGATACGAGAAGCCGCGTTAGCACCGCCAATTTTGATTTTTCTTCCACGGACAGGCGGACGAAACGGTTGATTGAGCTCGAGGACGTTGAATACACATTTGCCGACCGGCCGTTGTTCACAGGCATTCATCTGATCATCAAGCCTGGAATGCGAATAGGCCTCGCCGGTCCGAATGGCAGCGGCAAAACCACGCTGCTGCGCTTGCTGCGCGGCGATATCCAGCCAACGCGCGGGAAAATCCGGCGAGCGGATCAATTGCGCATCGTCTATTTCGACCAAACTCGGGAACTGGATCCGGACGTCACTCTCAAGCGTGCTCTCGCTCCTGATGCCGATTCGGTTGTTTATGAGGACCGCGTGATTCATGTTGCCTCGTGGGCCGCTCGCTTTCTCTTTTCGAGCGAATCTCTCAATCAGCCGATCGGCAGGCTATCCGGCGGCGAGCGCGCCCGAGTCTTGATCGCGCAGCTCATGCTGCAACCTGCCGATGTGTTGCTGTTGGATGAACCCACCAACGACCTCGACATCCCGACGTTGGAAGTACTGGAGGAAAGCCTGTTGGAATTTAGCGGCGCTCTCGTGCTGGTTACGCACGATCGTTATATGATGGACCGGATTTCCACAATCCTGCTTGGGCTCGATGGCCTCGGCAATGCGGAACAGTTTGCCGATTACTCGCAATGCGAAACCTGGCAGCGATCCCAGGAAGCAAAGGCGACAGAAACGGCGCCCGCGCGGAATACAGCCGGCACACCGCGCTCCTCCGTCACCAAACGGAAGCTGTCCTACATTGAAGCCCGCGAATTCGCAACCATCGAAGATCGCATCGCCAGAGCCGAGCAGACTCTTCAAGCCAAACGCGCTGCCCTACAGGATCCTGCAATCGCCAGTGACGGCCCCCGCCTGCTCGGCGTCTCCGCAGAAGTTGAAGAGGCCCAAAGAATCGTGGATCTGCTCTATGCGCGGTGGGCAGAATTAGAAGAAAAGCAGGACTGACGAATGTTGAACAAGAACGTATTCCCCTCCTTGCGAAGGCTGATCATTACCCACAAGTCGTCCGCTGGACACGGGCGTCTAGGCTAACCGGCGGGAAAGGCGAAGTCCCCTCCTTGGCAAAGGAGGGGTGGCCGCGCCATCAAGTAAATGGTCCCGTTCCTTTGGAGGCGCGGCCGGGGTGGTTCGTTCAACTTCCGATAATCGGTGGCTTGAACCAACCACCCCCGAAGCTGTGAAAAAATTGACGGACCCGGCAAAAGAACCTCGGATGAGAATTGAAAATTGATTTGTGATTAATGTCCTTGAAGAATTGTAAGTTGGCCAAGCGCATTAATCATTAATCAACTAATCAATTTTCAATTCTCATCCGCACAGCCTAGAAGACGAATTTCAGGCCGAATTGAATCTCCCGGTTATGGGTGCTCGTCGTTGTAATTCTCCCTCCGGCATCGTTATAGGAGCCGTCTTGAAGGATCGGCTGCAAGTTCGGCTGGCCGAGATTGGTGTGGTTGAGGACGTTGAAGAATTCGGTCCGGAACGTGAGATTGGTATTTTCCTTGAAGTTGAACCGCTTGAAGAGGGCGAAGTCGAAATTCACGAGCTGGGGTCCGATGATGGTGTTTCTCCCCACATTCCCGAGGAAGCCTGGAACCGGAGAGGCCAATCCCAACGGATTCGGAAGCGCGAATGCATAGGGATCGTACCAGTGCTCCGCGGTTCCTAACGGTATCCCGTTTGATCCAACGCCATGCGTCGGGTTCAAGCTCCTGCCCGGAACCAGATCGGGCCGGTCGGCGGCGCCGGAGTTTCCCGTTCGAGAATAATCAAACATTAACTGGGGTGTCACCGGTTGTCCGGACATGACCAGGGAAGTACCCGAGATCTCCCATCCGCCGAGCAGCGCCGAGGCCGCGCGACCGGTAAAGCGGAAGGGGAACGGATAGGTGACGCTCGACGAGAAGACGTGAGTGGCGTCATGAGCGGCACGCCCCCATTCCCGTGCCGAATCGTCCGGATCCAGGCTGGTGGATGGGTCCCTCTGCCCGTTGTCGCCGTTATTCAGGCCGCCCTGCTGGTCCATGACCTTGGAGAAGGTGTAGGCGGCGGTAAATTGCACCCCAGAGGCGGCCTGGCGGATCAGCTTCATTTGAAGGCCGTCGTAGTGGGAATTGCTGTCGTTGGTTTTCGTCCGGATGCGGTCCCAGTTCGGGTTCCGGCGCGTGATGTTGAGTGAACTGCACGCTGCGGCCGGGCTCGGCCCGAAGCAGTTGGCGGCCGTCGTACCTCTGGCGGGATACCACTTCTGCCCGTTCACGATTTCGTAGTTGGGGTAATTGAGCTGGATGTATCGCGTGAGATGCCGGCCCTGGGAGCCGACATAGGAGATTTCCACCATGTTTCGCTGGCCCAACTGTTGCTGGATCGCCAGGTTGTAGTTGTATTTGGTGCCGGCGGGCATGGTTGACGCGATCGGCTCCATCTGAACCGCGGCGACGTTTGCAACCGTGAGCAAGGGGGCAGCATTCGGGAAAGTCGAGGCCAGGGTGTTTGCGTCACGGGCTCGGAGGCGATGGAAGAAAGGTGGATACTTGGACGTTTGCTGGTTGAATGCAAACGGAACGATCAGGTCGTGGTAGATGCCGACCCCGCCGCGCACGACCCGCGTGGCTTTGCTGTTCATCTGCCAGGCAAAGCCAAACCGAGGCTGGAAATTCAAATCTTGGGTCTTGAAAAACGCGTCAATCGCCGGATAGACCGTCTCCTTCGCATCCCGGATATCGAGCAGATTCGAGACCTGGTGGTTCGCTTCCGTTGGGTCGGTCGTCATTTCCCAGCGCAGTCCCAGGTTCATGGTGAGCCGCGAGCTCGTCTTGAAGTCATCTTGCATATAGAACCCGAGCATGGTCTGGCGGATGCCCTTGTAGCCCTCCTCCCCGAGCGGCACCCCGCCGAAAAGCTGCGGCTTCGCCAGAATGAGGTCCTCGATGTTCTGAAAAGTGTATTGGCCTCTCGATTCCGACTGGACGGTGTTGTTATTTTGGATGCGCCGGACGACGCCGCCCCATTTGAAGTTGTGCCGGCCCTTCACGTAGGTCAGATCATCCCCGTACTCCCAGAGGTTGTATACCCAGAACCGCGGGAAAGTGGTGTCCGATCCCACCTCGTCAATCGTGGGGGTTCCGCGCTCCTCCCCGACGGTCAGTGTTCCCATGATCTTGCCCGGGACGAAGGTGAGCGTCCTCGCCAGTTCGCTGGTTGCCACTGCGTCCGAGAATTGAGCCGACCGATTAAAGGCGAACCGGAAGGCATTGAGCAAAGTCGGCGTGTAGACCGTGTTCCCTTGCAGCGTCACATACTGCCGGCGCGCACGGTTTTGCTCCTCGATGTTTCCCACCACTTGTGGAGCGGAGTTGGTGTCATCGTCGAATTGGTACCGGCCAAAGATATTGGTCGAAGTCGTGAGCTGGTGATCCAGCCGGCCCATGAAGAAATCTTGCCGGATGACATTTTTCGGCGCCCCAACAAATTCCGCGATGTACAAGTCATCGCCCGTGAGGCGGTTCTTGAAGATCTGGCCGTTGGGGTCCGGATAATATTGGAAGAAGGGAACTATTTTCGAGCTCGGCGTGACAGTATAGGTTCCATAGGCCCCCCTGCTGTTAATGGGGCTGCTGGGGCAAAGCCGTGCCCCTTCGCTTCCCTGTATCCGGTTCGCCGGCGGCACACAGGGCAAGATCCCCCGTTTGGCTGCAACAGTCGGAACCACGGCAATCGTAGTTTCGCTCCGCGCCTGGCGGAACCCCTCGTACGCGCCGAAGAAGAAGGTCTTGTCCTTCTTGATCGGCCCTCCCAGAACCCCGCCAAATTGGTTCCGGCGGAAGGGCGGCAGATCGGCCTTGCCGTCACCATCTCTGTCTTCCAGGTCGAAGATGGTCCGGGAATCGAATGCACTGTTCCGCAGGAACTCGAACAGAGTCCCGTGCAATTCGTTGGTACCGCTTCGGGTGACCGCCGAGACGACTGCGCCGGAAGCCCGGCCGTATTCGGCGCTGAAGGTCGTGGCGACGATCTTGAATTCCTTGATCGCATCCACCCCCAGGTTGGTTCCCGCCGACCCGCCCGGCGTGGAGTTGGACGAATCATTGACATCCGTCCCGTCGAGCAAGAAGCTGTTCGAGTAGCTGCGCGCGCCGGCAACGCTGAATTTGTTGGCGCCCGAGCCGCTGTTAAAGCCTCCGCCGGCGCTTGTGTATTTGACGACACCGGGGATCGTGTAAGCCAACGTGTCCCAGCTTCTGCTGTTCAGCGGCATTTCCCGGATGGTCCGGTCGTCCACCAGGCCGCCCAGGTTGGCGTTGCTCAATTCGATCAGGGGCGCCTCTCCCGTCACTTCCACGGTTTGAGTCACCGCTCCCACCGCGAGCGTAAAATCCAGGACCGCTTCCCGGCCCACCGTCAGGGCAATGCCCGAGCGGACCTGGCTTTGAAACCCCTGCAGCTGGGCGGTTACCCGATAGTTGCCCAAGCCAAGAGCCGGAGCGGAATAGCGGCCCGTTTCGTTTGTTGTGACCGTACGGGAGATTCCCGTATCTTGATTCTGAATCGCCACATTCGCCCCCGGGAGGACCGCGCCGCTTGAATCGTGCACCGTCCCGGAGATTGTGGCTGTATTGACCTGCGCCAAAGCGAGTTGGGCACAAAGCGCGAAACCCAACAGCGCCAAAGAGAAATTTCGGATTGCCATGAACCGACCTCCCACCCAATCGGATTTGAACTGGCGCCGAGACTGCTGCGCCACTCCACTTCGGTGATTGAACTCATAACCAAAGGGAAACCTGCTGATCTTGTACGCCCGGGAAAAATTGAGTTCAGATACCACGGAGTAGAAGGTGGTGTCTAGTGGTTTTTGATCTGATTTTTTCTGAATTGCGGCACGAGCCCGATTTGGCGTAGAGTGAGAGTCTCTATATACTTCACTATATGAAAGCGCTTATAGTAGAACTGGATGACGAGATGGCTGCGAAGCTGGAACGTGTGGCGCCAGGTCGGGCGCGTCAGCGGTCGGAATTTATCCGCAACGCGATTCGACGAGCGCTGTGGGAGATTGAAGAACAGGCGACCGCGGAGGCATACCGGCGGCAGCCCGACTCGACCGAAGATGCTTACCTGAATCCGGATGGGTGGGAACCGCGTCCAAGACCCCGCCGGACCCGAAAACGCCAGTGAGACAGTACGACATCTTGTGGGGGAATCTGCCGGAACCGATCGGCCGGCGGCCGGTTCTTCTCTTGACCCGCACTCCTGCCTATACGTATCTCAACAAGGTTGTGGTTGCTGAAGTCACTTCTACCATCAGAGGCATTCCCCAGGAAGTTCCCGTCGGAAAACGCGAGGGACTTTCCCGTGCATCGGTGGTAAATCTAGACAACATTCATGTCGTACCAAAGCTACTGTTAGGCGAGCGGCTTGGCGGTATCGCTCCTGGACGGGAGCCCGAGGTCAAGCGTGCGCTTGGTTATGCCTTGGACTGGGCCGAGCTTAAAGTGCTGTGAAATGGGGACGTAGCCCTATGTCCCTATTTTCTTGAAAACGACGAAAATAGGGACATAGGGCTACGTCCCCATTTCCAAAAGATGTACTATCTCCGGGTGAGTTGGGCAGGATCAGGCGAAGATTTTATGAGATCACGATCTCGGTTCATGGCACCTGCCTGTGTCCTTGCGGCCCTCCTTATGAGTGCAGTTCTCGATGCAGGCTGCAACTTCAATGCTGCACCCCAAAAATCTTCAAAAGAAGATCTGCCCTGTCCTTCCATTGTCAGAAAACTTCCCAACCTTGAACTGAAAGACATTTCGACCGACGCACTTCCTTACATCAGAAGATACTCTCTGCCGACTGCAGATGGAGCTGGGTTCTGTCGCTACCTTGAACGTATTCAGCATGATCACGAGGTCAAAATTGAAGAAGGTCTCGTGGATATGATGGGCGATTATTTCTTGGCAAGTCAAAAGATCGAAACCGGCTACTTCCTCAGCTATAAGATTCGTAATCGACAAATACCTCAAATCATCCGGGATGGCGCCTCTTCGGAAAGCGAACAAGCGGATCTATTTCTCAAAGCGATTGATTCAGACCCGGATGCCGCAAGGAAGGCATTGCTTGAAAAACAGATCAAAGATCTCTCTGCTTCCAATAGAAAAGAGGGTGCTCTTAAACTTATTCAGTTGCTGTTTGAAAAGTCTTGGGCCTTCGATCCCACAGTTCAACAATATCTTGGATCAGAAAACTACCATGACGACAGCTATGGCTTTGTTGAACGAGGCTTAAGAACAACTTCCTATTCTCACATGGGCACGACGGTTGATTTATTCTTGAATTCCGACGTCGCTGTTTTTCCGTCTGAATATAAGTCAACGCTTCAGGCAGCGAGAAAACTGTTGCCCGAAAAAGCAAAAAGGATACTCATCATTGGGCCTGGTCTGGACTTTAGCAATCCTGAACTCGGAGAGGAAATCCCTCAACAATCCTACGAGCCTTTTGCCATCACCGACATTCTCTTGAAATCCAAGAGGTCCGATTTTGAAGACATTAAAATAGATTTGTTTGATATCAGCCCTCGAGTCGAGCAGCATTGGGAAGGTCTTCTCAAGTCGGCAAGCCAAGGCAATCCGTATCGCTTGACGCTCGTCGTAGGGGGAAATCGATTATCAGATGAAATCAGCTACGTAACTCACTTTGGAGACTCCCTTCCAGGAGTAGTTGCCTCCGAAATCTCTAGAAAACAGAGTCGCCGGCCCGCTCCCCGCACATTAGACCCCGATTCTGTAACCTTACGGACATTGACCATTGCGGCCTCTGTCGTGAAAAGATTTCATCCTTTTCAGGGTGATTTGACCACGACTGATCTCGAAAAATTGGCTCTTGAAAATGGCGGTAAATACGACATCATTTTTTGCTTCAATACGATGGAATATCTGAATGAAACCGAGCGGGCCCTGGCAGGAATCAATATTCGAGAGTCCCTTGTCGAGAACGGAGTTTTCATAACGGACAACCGTTTTGAAACCGATTTGGGAGAACGCCCCCAACAGCCCAAAAAAGACACGTCATCCGCCAAACCCATCTTCGAACCCTCATTCCTCGAGATGGTTACCGACGTCATCAATGCCGGCCGCCATATGGTAATTTATCGAAAAGGACACAAATAACTTGTGTCCTCCAAAACTAGCAGCCGCGGATTGCGCGGATTACGCGATGGCGCGCGTTCGCAGAATTGGACTGATTGGCGGCTAATAAGCGCGGGCCATCCGCGTAATCCGCGCAATCCGCGGCTAAAGTTGACGATCGTGCAAATTTCACGCCCCTTATTTCTCTTTCTACTTTTGGTGTTCGCCATTCCCATCCACGGGTGCTCATCGTCTGATAAAACTGCCGCACACCAGCAACCGGCGCCCGCGAATCACCACCCCGCTGTCGTGTCCCCACTTACACCCTCTGCTGCCGTCAGGCTCATGGATGGCATGGGAAGGGTCGATTTCGCTATCACGACGAACTCCAAAGAAGCTCAGGCGTTTTTCAATCAAGGAGTCGCGCAACTCTACGGATTCTGGTTCGTGGAAGCGGAGCGGTCGTTCCTGCAGGCCGCCAAGCTCGATCCGGGCGCGGCGATGGCTTATTGGGGGATTGCGATGGCTGCACCCGGTACCTTCCTCCCCATGTATCAACTCGTCCTCACTCCAAATCCGAGGCTGCCTGTGGTTGCTCCAGCCAACTCTCCCGAATCGCGCGCACGCGCGGCGATTGTCAAAGCCCAAACGTTGCGCAATTCCATTACGCCACGCGAACGCCTGTACATTGAAGCGGTGGCCGCGCGGCACAACCCCCAGTTGCGAGATCCGGACGCCGCCTACATTGCCGCAATGAGAGGGCTCGTCGAATCGTTTCCGGACGATCTGGAAGCGAAGTCCATGCTCGCGCTGGCACTCGAGAATGGCTACGATGCATCGACGCAGTCTCCCAAAGACGGCACAGGTGAGAGCCTGAAGTTGTTACGGCAGGTTCTAGCGAGGGAACCGGATCATGTGGGGGCCAGTCATTTTTGGATTCACGCTCTCGAAGGAAGTAAAAATCTACGGGATGCGCTGCCCATTGCCAACCGTTATGCCGCGCTGGCACCCAATATCCCGCATGTGCTCCACATGCCCGGCCATGTTTATGCGCAGATCGGCATGTTCGATGAAGCCGTGAAGGCATTCCTGGCGACGGCCGCCAAGGAACGCGAATACATGTCCGCCGATCCGCGGTACTCGAAACTCAGCTACGTGCACAACGAGATTCTTCTCCTTCATGTGCTTGGGTCGCAAGGCCGCTATGGAGATGCGATGTCCCACATCGCCGATCTCATGTCGGCCAAAGAAAATCCCGCAGAGCGCGAAACCGCCGTCCTTTTTTACCGCGTCGGCTGGTTTGCCTTGATGAAGACGCTCGTGCGATTTGAAAAGTGGCACGAGATTTTGGATGGAAAAACGCTTCCCATCCTCGGCCAACCTCCTGAATCCATTTGGTACCCTTGGGCTCAGGGTATCGCGTACGCGTCCACTTCTAACGTCGCAGGCGCGCGGAATTCGTTACGGCTGATGGAGCAATCGATCCAATCGCTGGGGGGCACCACCAATGCGATTCCGCAGCAGTTCCAGATCGCGCGTTCCGAACTCGAGGCTTACATCGACGCGAACGCGGGAAACGTCAAGAAAGGACTCGACGGGCTTGATCGTTCCGCCAAGTCAGAATCCGAACTGCCTTACACCGACCCTACGGTGTATCCGCGTCCTGTGCTCGAGTTGCTGGGCAGAACTGCGCTCAACGCTCGTGATTTCAAAACTGCGGAATCTGCGTACCGTCGAGCGCTCCGGAATGAACCCGGTAGTGGCCGGGCCCTGTGGGGTTTGGCGAAAGCATTTGAAGGTTTAGGGAAAAATGACGACGCGGAAAAAATGCTGAAGGAGTTTCGCCGGGTGTGGCGTGGGGAAGAATTGAGGTAACCGTTTACGAACGTTTTTTTGATTGTTGATAACGTGCAGGCATGAATGGAGATGCCTAACGCCGAATTGCCGGCATGACCTCTTTGGCAAACCTTTCTATTTTCTCCTTCCGCTCAGGCCAACGGCCCACCATGAATTGAAGCGCCATGTGCTGCACGCCGATCTCCTCAAAGCGTTTCAGCGCGGTTATGAGTTGCTCAGGGTTGCCTTTGAGCGTGTCCTCCTCCTGGGGAACCGGCTCCCTCGTGATCTCAACGGGGCGGCAACAACAGAGCTGGATCTGAGCCGGGTCTCTGCCTGTCTCGGCTGCCAATTTCCGAACGTTGGCAAATTTGGCCGCCAACTCCTGAGGCTTGATTTTCACAAAGTAGGAGAACCAGGCATCGCCATATCGGGCCGCTCGTTTTTGCGCGGCTTCGCTTTCTCCGCCTATCCAGATCGGGAAGCGGGGTTTCTGAACCGGCTTCGGGCTGACGGACACCGGGTCGAAACGGTAATGAAGGCCCTCGAAGTGTGGCCGCTCTTCCTTCCAGAGAGTGTTGAATATCTCAAGTTGCTCATTGGACATCGCCCCCCTGTGCTTGAAGGGCACGCCCAACGCGTCAAACTCTTCAACCATCCAGCCAATCCCCACGCCGAGGATCAGTCGTCCTCTGGAGAGGGTGTCAATGGAGGTGGCGATTCTGGCCGTGTAAAGCGGGTGGCGATAGGGCAAGACGTGGGTCAATTTGAATGAACGCGGGCTAAAGCCCGCGACTACATGAGACCGAAACGCCGTCGCACCAATGTAGTCGCGGGCTTTAGCCCGCGTTCAGGAGTGGCAATTTTTTCGAAATGACCCACTACCCACGAACGGATGGTGGTCTAGTTTGGAGAAAATCCCAAAGCAAGCTCGTAGCCGCAGGCTTTATGCCTGGGAAATAGACTGCAGATCTCTACGACGCAGCTCCAGAAGGAACGTACGTAAACTTCCTCCGTTTCAAACGCAGGAATGGGCTCTCCAGCCACTTAAAAGAGGCAGCAGCCAGCAAGAATGTAAGCGCAAGTGCACAGAGCCACGAAAGCGACCATTCGTGAGGAAGATGATACCGGCTGAAAAGATGAAGCGAGAGACGCCAACTAAGAATATGGTACGCGTAAAGACCGTATGAAATCTTGCCCAAATATACGAGCCCAGAATGCTTCATGAACGGAGCCCCGTCCTGGGCGGCCCCTAGTACGGACAGAACGATCGCAACGCCTCCGAGCGACATCAGCGGATATCCGAGTAGGCCTCCAACCAGGGTTGGTACGTCATCGTGCAACCCGCAATACAGGCCGACAACCATCCACGCGGAACCTCCCATCAGAAGCAACGCCAACCTGGCTGGAAGCCCAATGCGGAACGTCGCGCGTCCGTGAAGAATCACTGCCAGCAGGATCCCGCAGGCGATTGAGTCAAGCCGGGCGAAGGTGTTGTACCAAATAGGGTCTCCTCCTTGATGTTCGAGCAGTAGCATCAAACGAGACAAAGTGCCCACCATCACCAATCCGATCGCGATTCCGCAGATAGTTCTCTTGGACGCCGCCCTGCGCAAGACCAGGGGCCAGAACAGATAGAATTGTTCCTCGAACGACACACTCCACAAAGGGCCGATGGTGCTGGCTTGAGGAAAACCCCGCAGGACCATGATCCAGTTTCCCCCGAACAATAGGAACGAGAGTGCGTAAGCCCATCCTAAGACTTGACTTCGGTCGAACAGCGACAGCAGCCCAGCAAGGGCAATCACAAAGAAGTAGAGCGGCCAAATCCGAAGGAGGCGGCGGATGTAAAACGCCTTCAAGTCTGCTGTGCCTTTTAATTCCCTCTCCCGCAATAACAGCTCTGTGATCAAGAATGCACTGAGTATAAAGAACACGTCGAGACTGCACATGCCCGCTTTGATGGTGCTCACGATCAAAGACGCAAGAGCGGTCGGAACGTGACGCACGGAATAGAGACTCTCTTGCATCGGCAGCACGTGGTAAGCCCAGACCGCGCAGAAGAGGAAGAAACGGATGGAATCCAGCTCAGGGTAGTAAAACCGCTCTGTTAGCTCCTTAGTATCCGTATGGCTCAAAGCGACCGCGGCATGTGTTACGGGAGCTTGCGGGCAGGACGCCACGGCGCAGCCATAAGGCTCTGCCCTCATAGCCAATTCGTCTCAGACCTCATGGTGGCGAACCCTCGCATCCCAACCTAGGAGTGATGGCACACTCGTCGAGACCTGACGTCGCAAAATCAGAAAGCGACCCAGTTCGTCAAATTGCCCTCGGTGGATGATTTCACGAGCAAGAGACACACCATTTTTAGGGGACGGAATTACCACACGTCAGAAATTCATTTAAACCTTACAAACGTGTCATGTTGAGACTGTGCTGCGCCACTGCCGCTGTTCAACAAGCGTCAGCTTTTTTTGAACGAAGTTCCCGACAAGCCGACAAGTTCTCCCTGCACGGCCCCCATTTTTCCCGAGTGAAGATGCGGTATCAGACTGCCAATCGGCCGTTCTGCATGGTCGGAAGTCCGCGGCCTTGGGTTTATGCGGGCTGCGGTTGTGTCTAGGTTGGAACAAAGTTGCCGAAGCGTCCTGGTAAGCTCGGAGCCGCCGTTCCCGACTTTTTGTGCAAAGCTCCCTGCTATGAGTAGCGCAAGGCAGAACGCTGAATCTTACCGGTCGCAGTCTTGGGTAACTCGTCCATAAACTCGATCCAACGCGGGCGTTTATAACCGGCCATGTTCGCCTTGCAATGCTCGATCAACTCATTCGCCAGCTCGGCCGAGGCGGTGTAACCCTGGCGCAGAGCCACAAAAGCTTTGGGCTTGACCAACTCATCTCGATCCGGATACCCCATCACGGCACATTCAAACACGGCCTTGTGGGTGCGCAGCGTGTTCTCTATCTCGACCGGCGATACCCAGATACCGCCTGCCTTGAGCATATCGTCAACGCGGCCGGCGTAGTGGTAGCAGCCTTCCTCGTCCATGTAGAACTTATCGCCGGTAAAGAGCCACTCCCCCCGGAACATGTGCTGGCTTTTGTGATATTGGTGCAGGTAGAAGAGGCTGAACGTTTCCCCCTTAACCATCAGGTCGCCAATCTCACCGCGCGGTACTTCCTGGCCGTTTTCATCCACAATCTTTAGTTCAAACCCATCAACCACCTTGCCGATGGTGCCGGGCCGAATGTGGCCGGGGCGGTTTGCCAGGAAGAGGGCAAAGGCCTCGGTCGTCCCCATCGACTCAATGATCTCGAACCCCGTTTTTTCTTTCCAGGCGTGCCAGAGCGATGCTGGCAGAGGCTCACCGGCGGCAGCGCACACGCGCAATGAAGATAGGTCATACCGCTCGGTAAAACGCTCAACTGCCATAAGGCTGGCGTAGCCTGTCGGTACATTGAACAGGAAGGTCGGCTTGAAGCGATCAATGGTTTCCAAAACGTTCGTGGCCACTCTCGGGGATTTGGAGCACAGCACTGTACTCGCGCCGACGTGCCAGGGGGAGAACAGGGTGACCCCCAGCCCGTAGGTAAAAAACAACCGGGCGACTGAGAACGTTCGGTCGTTCTCAGTCAGGCCGAGGATGTTCACGGTGTATAACTGCGAGCTGATCGGCATGTCTTTGTGCGCGTGCGGAATGCCTTTGGGCGGTCCCGTCGTTCCGCTGGTGTAATTCAGCGTGCAAAAATCATCGCGGTGAGTGGGCGCGGCGCGAAATTCGGTCGTCTCGCCCTTGATCCAATCGGCATAGGCCATATCCCCTTTCCCGCCGGGCCGGCCAATGACGACGACGTGTTCCAGAAATGGCCGTCCAGTACGGATCACCTCAATCCGCGGCAACAGAGTCTCGTGGACAATCAACACTCTCGCCCGGCAATCGTCCAGCATGTAAGCGTACTCTGGCGAGGTCAGCGTCGTGCTCATGCCAACCGCAACGCCGCCGATCTTCAGCGTGGCACAGAAGGACGTGACCCACTCTGGGAGATCGAGCGAGAGAATGGCAACGAATTCGCCCATTCGCACCCCGAGTTTTTTCAGGGCGTTGCCAACCTGATTCACCTCCTGCGCGATTTGCCGGAAGGTCATCTCCCGTTCCAAGCTGTAGAGAGCTACCTTGTCCGCGCGTTTGGCCAGGTTGTGCTCCAGCATGTCGATGCAATTGTAGTGAAGCGGAAGGTCGCTAATTTTCATGCCTGTTTGCAACTACTCGGCCGAGGGGAACCGGGCAGGCCGTTTGTTTTGCAATCCTTCGATGCCAGCCAGCAGGTCCTTATCAAAGAAGCCCATCATTTCCAGGGCCAGCGAATGATCAAAGATCGGCCCAGCCTGGAGCAGCCATTGGTTGAGCACCCGCTTGGTGAACTTAATTGCATGGCGCGGCCCGGTTGCTATCCTGGTGGCTACTTCCATGGCCTTACCCTGCAATTGGTCGTCTGGTACGCATAGGCTGACCAGGCCGATTCGCTCAGCCTCACGGCCATCGATGAAATCGCTGGTGATCAGGTAGTATTTCGCTTTGGCCATGCCGCACAGCAAGGGCCAGATAATGGCGGAGTGGTCGCCGGCCGCCCAGCCCATGCGAGTGTGACCATCGGCCAGACGCGCATTTTCAGCCATGATGCTGATGTCGGACAGCAAGGCGACCACCACGCCGGCGCCAACCGCCACACCGTTCACGGCTGAAATGATAGGTTTGGAACAGCGCAGCATGTTGTAGACGATATCGCGGGTTTCCTCCAAGATCGCGACAACTTCATCAAAATTCCCGTGGGCGTTTTTCACTCTGTCGAGATCGCCGCCTGCCGAAAACGCCCGCCCCTCTCCGGTTATGACCGCCACGCGCACGTTAGGATCGCGGTCGATGACGGGCCAAATATCGCCAAAGGCCTGGTGCAGGCCGGCGTCGGCGACATTCAGCTTGCTGGGCCGGCTCAGAGTCATCCACAGAATGCCGTGCTCGCGGTGCTCAAATACGATGTCTCGAAAAGCAGAATAATCCATTGCAAATTCTTTCTATCAAATCACCTGGCTAGACTGATACACGCCATATACCCCCCGGAGCGCCTCGCAGATTTCACCGAGGGTCGCATAGGCTTTGACATTCTCAATTAACACGGGCATCAGGTTTTCATTGGCCCGCGCGGCGCCGACCAAATCGGCCAGGGTTTGTTTAACCGAGGCCTCGTCGCGTTGCCGCCGGAGCTTTTGCAACTGTTCGATCTGACGCTGCTCGGTTTCGGGATTGCCTTTGAAGACCGGAATTTTTTGCGCCTCCTGGCTCTGATAGGCATTGAGGCCGACCAGTATCCGGTCGTTGGTTTCGATCTGGCGCTGGTAGCGATAGGCTGCTTCGGTCAACTCGCGGTGGTAATATCCGTTTTCGATGCAACGTACCGCTCCTCCCAGCGCCTCAATTTTCTCCAGATACTGATAAACCTGCCCCTCGATGGCATCGGTCAAGGACTCGATAGCGTAAGAGCCGCCAAGGGCATCCACAGTGCCCGTTATCCCCGCCTCATTCGCCACAATCTGCTGAGTACGCAAAGCGATGGTCGCAGCTTCTTCAGTTGGGATGGCGTAAGCTTCGTCATAAGACGAGGTCGCGATGGTCTGCACTCCGCCCAGCACAGCGGCCAGCGTTTCAATAGCCACGCGTGCGATATTGTTCAACGGCTGCTGGGCTACCAGATTGCCGCCCAGGGTATAGGCGAAAATCTTCAACTTCATCGTTTCAGGATTCAGCGCGCCATAGCGTTCCCGCATGAGTCTGGCCCAGATGCGCCGCGCCGCGCGAAATTTGGCTACTTCCTCAAGAACATCAATCCCGGCTGAAAGAAAGGTCCAAATTTGCGGCGCAAACGTATCAATGTTTAAGCCCCGGCGCAGCACCTCATCCACATAGGCCAGGCCATTGGCAAAGGTGAAAGCCAACTCCTGGGCCGCTGTGCTGCCGCTATCCCGGATGTGATAGCCGCTCATCGCCAGCGGCGTCCAGCCGGGTAGATTGCGGGCGCAATACTCGATAACGTCCGCCGATAGCTTGACGCCTGCGTCCGGCGGGAAGATGTATGTACCCCGGGCAATGTACTCTTTAAGGATGTCATTCTGAATGAACATGCGGGTATTACGAATGTTGACGCCCCGCTTCTCAAAGGCAGCAATGTACATCGCGGCGATAATCGGCCCAATCGAGTTGGCCGTGGTCCGAACCTGGCGCACCTTTTCCAGGGGAATGCCTTCGAACAGCCGCTCCATATCGGCCAGCGAGCCGATGTGCACGCCGGCCACGCCCACTTCGCCGGCAGCGATGGGATGATCGGCTTCGTAACCGCACTGAGTCGGCAGGTCAAGGGCAACGGAGAAGCCGGTCTGTCCTCGTTCGAGCAGGGCCCGGTAGCGCTCGTTGGCCTCTTCCGCCGAGCCATAGCCGGAATACATGCCCATGACCCAGAAGTTGCTGCGATACATTGTCGGGCTGACGCCGCGGGTAAACGGATAGGCGCCGGGGTAACCAAGATTCGCTGCGGGGCTCGCGTTGTTGTCTGACCGGTCCTCAGGCGTGTAGACGCGCTCCAGCGGCATGCCGGAACTCGTCGCAAAGCCGGCGCGCCGCTCCGCTTCAGACTCTAAGTGGGGGGCTAAAATCTTGGCTGCCCACTCCGTTTTATTGGTTACGTCTGCGTCTGAGACAGTAGTTTTTTCTTTACTCACGATAGACCGCCCTACAGCAGAGGCCTTCTACCTATCCATCCGGCTTTGTACAAAAAGTCACTTGCTGGGTTCTGAACATCGCCGATTCGCATTCGCCGATCGCCAATGTCTGACAGCCATGTGCAATCAGCCAACGCAATTGCTGAGGATATTGCACATCTTTGTTGCGTACCTGACGATTGGCGATTGGAGGTTTCAGATCTAGCTGCATGCCCGTTCCCAACTTTTTGT
>WNGK01000819.1_pt1 | contig 32387 bp, 28 predicted proteins | sample 5400601 | NCBI WGS metagenome assembly WNGK01 (sample SAMN13153376, study PRJNA577476) | soil metagenome | isolation source: 60 cm soil or saprolite under Garry oak tree replicate 1 | place: USA:California | collected 2016-06-15 | reverse complement strand
TCAACCAGAAACTGGGCGAGGCCCTGGAATCAGGCGTCCCCATCAACATCATCCAGGAACTCCACGAACTACTACAATACCACGTCACGACCTATTTCGACAACGAAGTCTCTGGACTACCACCCGCCCGACACCGTTCCGGACGCGCCCTGAAGACCCTCGTACAACGGTTGAAGGGAAAAGAAGGCAGGTTCCGGGGAAACCTCTCGGGCAAACGAGTAGACTTCTCAGCCCGAACAGTAGTATCACCCGACCCCAACCTGGACATTAACGAGGTAGGGGTCCCACTGGACGTGGCGAGCCGCCTCACCATTCCTGAAAAGGTCACAGCCCACAACATGGAAGAGATGAAACGACTCATCGACAACGGCCCCGACACTTACCCCGGCGCTCTCTACATTGTCAGGCCCGACGGCCGCCGGGTCCGGCTCGAATTCGTCACAGACCGGAAGGTTGTCGGTGAAACAATCCAGCCCGGGTTCGTCGTAGAACGCCACCTTCGAGACGGGGACATTGTCCTGTTCAACCGGCAGCCCAGCCTCCACCGGATGAGCATAATGGCCCACTCTGTCATAGTCCTACCCTACAAGACCTTCCGGCTCAACCCGACAGTCTGCCCACCCTACAATGCAGACTTTGACGGCGACGAGATGAACCTACACGTCCCCCAGGGAGAAGAAGCCCGGACAGAAGCCCGACTCCTCATGCAGGTCCAAGACCAGATACTATCACCCCGGTACGGCGGACCCATCATAGGCGCCATACGAGACAGCCTAACAGCAGCCTTCCTCCTCACCCAGAAATCCACAGTCCTCAACCGCCACGACGTCTCCAGGCTCCTCGCAGTCGCAGGCTTCGAAGGCCCAATGCCCGAACCCGCAGTGACCAAGCCCGAGGAAGGATGGACCGGCAAACAGATCTTCAGCATCGTACTACCCAAAGGGTTCAATTTCGTCTCAAAATCCAACCTTTCAACCTACTACAAGTGCGCAGACTGCGACCGGGGAGTAATGCACGAGTGCCCCTACGACGCGTTCATCGTGATAAAAGACGGAGTCCTCGAACAAGGAGTAATCGACAAAGCCTCCATCGGCGCGGAAAAGTCTGAAAGCCTATTCCACCGAATAGTCAAAGACTACGGCGCTGAAGAAGCCCGAACCTTCCTCAACTCGGCCACCAGGCTACTAGACCGTTACATGGTACTCCGAGGCTTCACCTACGCCTTCGACGAGCTAGAAATACCCGACACAACCCGGGACAAGATCTCCAAGGCCATACAGAAAGCCGAAGAGAAGGTGAACGAGTACATCGACAGCTACCGAAAACAGACCCTGGACCGTCTGCCAGGCCAGACAATGGAAGAATCCTTGGAACTATACATCATGAACGAACTATCCAGGGCCAGGGACGTGGCAGGGGAATACGCGGACCAGTTCTTCCAGATGGACAACAGCGGAGTCATCATGACCCGGGCCGGAGCCAGAGGCTCAACCCTCAACATAGGCCAGATGACCGCCAGCGTCGGCCAACAATCCATCCGTGGAAAACGCATCCTCCGAGGATACCGGGGAAGAGCAATGTCCTTCTTCAAACCCGGCGACGCCGGAGCCGCAGCCCGAGGCTTCGTCTACAACTGCTACCGGGACGGGCTCACACCCCTCGAATTCTTCTTCCACGCTATGGGAGGAAGAGAAGGACTCGTCGACACGGCTGTTCGAACACAGCAGAGCGGCTACATGCAACGCAGACTAATCAACGCCCTAGAACACCTCCGAGTAGAATACGACGCCACAGTCCGAGACTCCCGCGGCAACATCATACAAATCCGGTATGGAGAAGACGGAGTGGACACGGCCAAGAGCGACCATGGGAAAGCGGTCAACATCGACCGGCTGGTCGAAAGAGTCCGGCTCACAATGAAGAAAGGCACCCCGGCCGGCAAAGACTACGTGGAGGAAACAGTTGACAAGGCGAAAAACGTACTCTCACCACTAGTCCTAAACAAGCTTCGAAAAACCCTCGGCGAAGCAAAGCTACCCAAACAAGCCGTCGACGAGGCGGTACAGGAGACTGTGGAGAACTACAAGCGAGCCCTCGTCGAGCCCGGAGAAGCCGCCGGCATCGTCAGCGCCCAGTCCATCGGAGAACCAGGAACACAGATGACACTGCGAACATTCCACTTCGCAGGGGTCAGAGAGCAAAACGTCACCCTCGGCCTACCACGACTAATCGAAATCGTCGACGCGAGAAAAATACCCTCCACACCAAACATGACAGTATACCTGGACGCGAAACACAGGGCCAGCAAGGAGAAAGCCCAGGAAGTAGCAACACTCCTCACCCACACCACACTATCCGACATAGCCAGCACCTTCGAAACCGACATTACACGTATGAGGATCGATGTAAAGCTCAACCCCCAGGCCCTCCGGGAGAGAGAAGTCACCGTTCAAGAGGTCAGGGACGCAATCAAACCCACCGGCGCAGACGTCACGGTGGAAAAATACGATGTGGAAGTCAAATCCAAAGACCTGGAAATACCCCAGTTCCGACGCATGGACATGAAACTGAGAACAGGCCATATCAAAGGAATACCCGCCGTTAAGAGGGCCCTGGTCATCGAGGAAAAGGGAGAGTGGATGGTACGGACTGAAGGGTCAAGCCTCGCCCTAGCCCTCGAAGTCCCCGGAGTCGACACCACAAGAACAGTAAGCAACAGCATGAACGAAACAGCCCTAGTCCTAGGAATCGAGGCGGCCCGCAACGTCATCGTGAAAGAAGCAGTAGGCGTCCTGGAAGAACAAGGATTGGACGTGGACATTCGGCATGTGATGCTGGTCGCAGACATGATGACCTCATCAGGCGAAGTCCTCCAGGTCGGCCGCCACGGAGTCAGCGGCGAGAAAGCCAGCACCCTGGCCAAAGCAGCCTTCGAAATCACCATCCCAACCATCGTAGACGCAGCAGTAAAAGGAATAGTCGACACGCTAAGGGGAGTCGCGGAGAACGTTATCGTTGGACAACAGATACCCATGGGCACCGGGCTGATCGAAGTCTCCATGTCCATGTCCACATCCCGGAAAGGCGGAAAGTAGCAATGGTCGACGTAAACAAGCAGATCCGAATGGCCGTCAAAACAGGCAAGGTCGAATTCGGAAGCAACAACGCCCTGGCCAACGTAGGCCAGGCAAAAGCCAAACTGGTAATCCTGGCAAACAACTGCGCGAGAGATCGACGCGAGGACATTTTATATAACGCAGAACAGTCCGAGGTTCCGGTGTACATCTTCCAAGGCTCCAGCCTTGACCTCGGCGCCCTCTGCGAGAAACCCTTCCCCATCTCAGCACTCATAGTCAAGGAACAAGGCGACTCAGAAGTCCTCAAGCTGGCCGAGAACAAGTGATGCTCCAGCCCAAGATCAAGCTAACAAGCGAAGAAATGAAGTACATGGCTCTCTTCGAAAGCATCACAGGAGCCACAACACAAGACTGTGTGATCGACGAGAAGCTGGCCCGGATCATATTCGTGGCAAAGCCCGGAGACATGGGCCTTGCCATAGGCAAAGGCGGAAAAAACATCAACACCCTCCGACGCATGACCTCCCGCCAGATAGAAGTCGTAGAATACTCCGAGACCCCCGAAGGGCTGATCCGGAACAGCCTCGCCCCGGCCAAGATCAAAGAGATACGGGTCACAGAACGGCCCGACAAGAAGATCGTCGTTATCGAAGTTGACAGCAAGGACAAGGCACTCGCCATCGGCAAAAACGGACGAACAATAGACAAGACCCGACTACTAGCCAAACGATACTTCGACATCGACCACGTAGTAGTCGCCTAGGAAAATTGAGTTCAACTTCCACGAAGCCAACAGTCAGGACGCACTAAGAACAGTCTGATTTTCGGGCGGAATTCTCCCCCCAACCCCAAAACGCCAAGACTGCAATTCGTCGTGCGTGGCAATGAAAAGAATGGATAATGCCAGAAAACAAAATCCGCCGACTTCTCATCCCACATCCGTACGGCATACGAAGGGAGAGACTCTCGGGCTTAGCACTTGCCTTGTAACGCATAGAATGCGGCTCACTTGTCACAGAATGCGATTCGGCCATAGCATTTCGCAAAAATAGCCGAATTGAGCCCAGAAGAATGACGGAGAACATCGGACATCCAGGCAATTGGTTCTTTCTATAGGTTCCATGACTGGCCCTAATTCTCGATCCGCTCGTCCAATCTCCACGGCCATCGATAAGCATAATCTCTCCGCCTGGTACTCGTGGTAGTTTCGTTCTCCCTCGGGAACTACAAGGCAAGACTCGAAAGAACGATTGAAACCTAGAAAAACAATACAAGTCTGACCCTGAGATTCACATTTTGCACGCATGGAGGCTCCGGGGGATTGTGTTTTACAATCACACCAGTCATCTTATTAACTACCACACATAGCCGGGAAACGCGATTTCCGAATTGACTACAATCTCGGAATCGGGGTTCTCATCGAAGGGTAGCGAGCCAATACCAGTCAGAATGCCCTTTCCGGGCCGTCGAAGCAGAATAGTTCTTAGGACTTGCAGGGGAACGGTGCTTCTCATTCTCGTGATGCTCAGCATCGCACCAGCTCTGCCTATTCATTGGCCGGAAACGCCCTCATCCCGTACAGAAGGGCTTGAACCCGGAGGTTGCCCCTCAACTCCGCCAAATGCTACTGCCGCCGCTGCCGCTCTAACCGGTGCGACACTCCCAGGGTGTTCAGCCTCGACTTGGAATCCTGGTTCGAAGCCTGCGAAAGTTGGAGAGACGGGCAACGTGGCTGATTTATCCCTACCTAAGACGGTGTTGTCAAGCGTTGAAAGCATGATTGGCGCAGGAGGTGTGATACAGGCCAGCCCTGATAATCTCACGCTTTACAATCTGGGGGTGTCCATGAGACTGCTAGGAGGGTCGACACCTCGCGATATTCTATTAGACCAGAACCGCCGCCCTATTAGCTTCTACTCGTTCTGGGCAGTTGAAGGACAGGTCGGAAGCCTTTGGATTCCTCTCCGTCCAACGACGAGCCAGTTCAGAGTCATGGGAACGAACAGGACGGGGACCGTTGTTATGAGGACAATGAATGTCACCTCTTCCGCGTTTTCAGGCGTTTTCAGAATTGTCTATAAGGCCACGTCCGCGGGCGCATTGAAGTGGGACCTAGACTTCAGGTCTGCGAGTAGCGGCCACTTCAGATTCACATTCGAGTGGAATGTTACCAACACCCATCAATTGTTCAGCCCGACCAGGCAGTTCACGGTAGGCTACGGACTAGCGAATTATACATTGTCTTGGAACGATGTCCCGTCCTATCTGAACACTACCACAACGGTTTCGCCCAACCAGTTTGCCTTGTCAATCGACTTGGGGAACCTTGTCGCAGGATCGCGAGCGACAATCGACCCGAGCATCATCTCGTCCAACGTGGCCGCTGGGTCTACCGCATACACCTTCCAGCGGAGAGTGTTCTACGAACCAAAAGGCGGATATTATTGGGCGTTCTATTACAACGGCGGCTCGATCTCGTACGGCTACTCAGCAAACGGTACGACGTGGTCACCACGGTTTTTCACCCCCAACCTGACCCCTGATTCCGATTGCTGCGATGCCTGGGTGTATCTTCCAGGCCTTTACTATGTGGGACAGACGGTCATTATTGCCGCGGGACACGAGAATGGCACTTTCACCGGTACCGCCAGTGTGGCACTTCACTACTCTATAGGTACGATTTCGAGTTCAACCATCAATTGGGGCCCCGTGCTGACGGCTGATACTCTCTCCAGAACCTGTGGTAGCGGTACTTGCAAGATGGGAATACGATACGTGGGTGTAACTCTGAGCTCTTCTGGCCTCCCAGCTTTCTCCTACAACTATTACACGAGCGGTTCCGGAGTCGGCGTCTGCACGAGTAGCACTGTTACGTCCGAGAGCGGAATCTTCATGAACTATAGTGGGACACGAGTGAGAAATTCTTGTAACTCCGGAAGCGGTGGGTTCGATTCCGAACAGGACCGGTCGGTAATTCTACCATCCAATTCGCAGGGACAGGTGAGGGTAATCTACCAGTTCCATTCAGGCTCGGCTATCCAAATCAACGCCAGGTGGATGGACGGTCTTGGCTACGCGGGTCAAATAGAGACTGTTGAAACGAATACTCTCGGGAACGAAGAGTTCTCGGCTACTGTTGACAGCAACTACAATGACCACTTGGTATACCGAGGTACTAACGGAAACGTAACCTATGCATTCCGCCCGATCTTATCTTCTTCATGGATCAATTCTAGGAATATTTTTCAGGGCTCGGTCGGATTCCCGACCATCACAGCAGACCTTTCTACCGGCGATGTCTACGCTTTCGCGATCAGCGGCACCTCCATCGAGATGAGGCGCAAATCTCTGGCCGGGTCCTGGTTCGACAGTTCAACATCCTTTCCTGTTACTCAAAGGGTGAACCCGACTAACCTTGGCTCAAACCTAGCTTCCGCAAGCGCGACCAACTCCAGCTACATCCTACTGGTTTGGACCGAAGGGGTCAATGTTTTCAACGCCACATTCGCATCGATTCCCATCCAGACAGTATGGTCCCCATACTCGTCACCAACTGACCCCTGGGATGGCGGCGGCCTGGCCCCCTACGGCCAATATTTTGCCAACCTGGGTGAGGATATTTCACCGTTTACCGGGATCCTTACTGTCAAGCAAACAGACTTGAGCATTCCCGGCCGAGGGCTTAGCCTAGAGATAACCCGGGTTTACACCGAACCCTACTCTTTCCTAGGCAGCCAGCCGTACAACTATGAAAAGTATCAGTGGGCCCCGATGGGAGATGGATGGCAGCTCAACTTTCCATGGATGAACAGTACGAATCACCCCAATTATGTTCATCTCTGGGATGGCGATGGATACAGAATACCATCGAGCTTCTGGTCGGGCCTTAGCGCGACCCTTGACAATCATCAGGGAGAGAATTTTAGGCTTGTCCGCTACCTCAACAATTCGATTACGCTCTATACTAAGACTGGAGCGTCGTATGACTTCGACAATTCTACGCGTAAGCTGAGCATGATCTCGGACTCAACTGGCAACAGCACAATCACGTTTTACTATAACAATGGTCGGATTTCATGCATTTCGGATACGACGCAGCGAGCATTCTCCTTCGTTTACAGTGGAGGACTATTGCAGAGTGTAGCCCAAGCCAACGGGAGTTGCACCAACTTGGGGTCAAACATCCGGGTCGTGTACTATGGAAATAATGGTCAAAGCCTAACATCCATGACGGACCCAGCCAACCGGATTACTCGATATTCGTACAACGCAACTGCCAACTCCTCCATCGCTCCATGGCTTTTGGCACGCGTCACATATCCAACAAACGGTTATTCCAACTACACTTATGCAACGTCGACCATGGGCACAACTGCTGTCTCTTATCGGGTGAACAAACAATACGTCGGCGTCCTCACCGCCCCTAGAATACGCGAATTCGATTATAAGTATCAAAATGGAGCCGGGGACCAGGTCAACAACTCAACAGTCACGACATACAACCAAACAGCCATTGTAAGCTTCAATAGCTACTCATTTGCCTTCTCCGGCATTGTTTGGAATATCTCTGACCCAAGTCACAAATTCGTTCGTGGAGAAGTTCAACGATTTGGCGTCCATGGAGAGATTCCGAGGGAGGCAATCCTCGTAAGCCCGACTCAGAGCATTACGAACTATAAACGTTATGATCTCTGGGGAAATCTGATCTACAGCCGCAACGCGATTAACGAGACCGTCAACCAGTACCACGAAAGCTTCAATGCGTACTATAATGATGCTCTACTCCCTGGGTTTTACGCGTTTCAGGACACGTTCAGCCAAGAGCAAGGAACGGCCTCCGACAATTCCTGGAAGGTCTACAACGGAACCTGGATAGTCCAAGATGGGGTGGTCAATGGCACCAGCCCAGTGGCCAATCCACCCAACCAGAACTTCTTCGCCTGGCAAGACGTGGGCCTTTCAGACCTTTCCCTACAGGCCTCGGTCTACATAACCAAGTCGATGAGCTCGTCGGACCAACGAGTTGGACTGGTCGCCCATTACCCTGGGACAGGGACCAACAAGTGGGGTCTAGTCTTGCACAACTCCGCCAACAATATCAAACTATCACTGCTTGATGACAATATAGGCTGGGTAGTGGAGAGCCCTTGTAACCTTCTCTACAGTACTTGGTACACGTTGAACTTCACGATTCATGGAAGTGCTGCAAGTGGCTGGGCTAGCGCTCCGGGGATTTCCACCTGCTATGTTTCTGGCACCTTCCCGTCGGACAATGTAGGTACTTCAACCGGATTCGGATTATACGCAGGGGGATACTCGGCATTATTCGACAATGTCGTCGTAGCTACAGTCTCTCCGTACATCACTGGAACAGGCTTTTCCAACTCGTTCGTCCAGAGCGGTGCCCCGGGCCCAACTGGATTGAACACGTGGCTCGTTACCACAAGGCCCCCGGGCCTGGGCTGGAATACCACATCGAACTTCGACTGGCTGCCAGCTGCCGGGTGGAATGTTGCCCCTCCAGCTCAAGATTTTTACGGCGGAGCAATTTGGACCTCCCAAACGCTAAGCAACTGGCCCGACAAGCAGGCTCAATGGATATGGGCCACAGCGGGAGCCAATGTTTCAGCCTCCGCGGATCCGGTCTGGTTCCGACGAATTTTCACGGTCCCAAGCACTTCAACCATTAATTTCACAGCCACCGCCGACAACAATTTTGTTCTCTACGTAGATGGCAACCGATGTTCTGTGGGTACGGACTGGACTAAACCTAAGTCGTGCACAGTCTCCTTAAGCCCCGGAACTTATCACATACTTGCTGTTAATGCGACCAACCCAGACGGAAAGACACCCAGTCATCCCAACCAAGACCCTGGAGGCTTCCTCCTAACTGCCCTCGCCAACGGCAAGGTTCTCTTGCACACCGACGGCGTAGCGGGACCCATCCTCCCAGCTCTGGCCGCAAGTGCTCAGTTGCAGAACGGGCCGGGAAGCCATTCGATGGAGACCTACTACAGCTACTACCCCTGGGGTGGGCTGAACCAGACCAGGCAACTATACGACAACCCCCGTAGGTCCGCATCCTCTCAAACCAATCCTCAAACATCGGCAACCTCGACCCTTGCCGACGCGGGTTTCGGAGATTCTTGGAGCCGCCAAACCTTCTACTCTACAGGTCGCTACTGGGCGTTCTACACCACAACCATTGCAAACTGTGAAGTAGCTATCACCACAGCATGTCTACAGTACGCCACCAGCACTGACGGAGCTTCATGGGAATCGTACAATCTCAACAAGATCGCTTACAGCTCGACGAACCTAGGAGTCTTCAGCATAGCTCACTCTGGCAACTCTGTGTACTATGCCAGAGCGAATGCCTCTTCAGCGGGACCAGTCTACAACATAGTCTTTCGCAGTGGGACCCTCAACCCTAATGGAACAATCTCTTGGAACATGGAGAGTAAGGTTCTCAGCACGTCCCCATACAACTACTACAGCCTTTCTCTCGCAATCTCAACCACAGGGCTAGCTTTCATAGGCTACACCTCCCCCTCACCCAATTATGGCACTTCGGTCATACGCTCAACAGACACAACGTATTCGCAGTGGACCGAATACACCAACCTGTGTTTCAGCTGCTCCACTGGATCAGCCTTGGTCGCGATGACAGGAGGAAAGGTCTATGATGTCTTCTACACCTACGCAGACTCATTGGTACTCGGCAAGGTTTGGGACAATAGCTGGCCTGGCGGGCCCGCAGAAACTGTGTGCTACTGCATAGGCCAAGACCTATCACTGGTAGCCAACGGCGACACAATCACAAGCTTCCTCCAATCTGCCGCGTCGATACTCGACATTCAAAGGCCCGCTTCGACTTCGACTTGGAATAGCCCAGACACGATCGTTTCAGCTGGTCTATGCGGATCTTCGACCTCGCCCTCTTGCATATCAGCCTCCTTTGACCCTTCGTACAACAACTACTATCTCTTCTACTATAACCAGGTTGGGAGACTGATCAATTACTACCAGGGCATGCCAGGGAAGTGGAGCCCCAGCATCCAGCTTCTCTCGACAGGAGCCGCTGACTCCAACAACGGAGTAACGAGCTCACTATACTCGGAACCGGGTGGTACCACAAATATTCTGTTGGCGTGGACGGAAAAGACAGCAAGTCCCTACAACATTAAGCTCACCTCAATAAGTCCCTCAGCACAGTGGTTCGCGTCCACCACCACCTATGACGGAAAATTCGGCAATACCAAGACCTACACGGACTACATGGGAAACATAACCAGGTTCGACTATTCTACAACATACAACAATGCCTATCTTACAAACCTGACCCGGACACTGGGCGGGTCTCCTGCAACAGCGGTCACGACTCTTTACGCCTACAACTTTACGACGGGAAACCAAGTGTCAGTCACAGATCCGATGAAAAACGCCACCAGCTACCAGAACGATGCCCTCGGTCGGACTACGAAGGTAACGTATTCGACGGGCGACTTTGTATCGTACGCCTACAACGACACGTCGAATTACGTGGTCATCACCAACGAGAACGGAACCAAGGTGAAACAAAGCTATGATGGACTGTCCAGACTCGTCAGAGTCGACAGGTTCCTAAACGGCGCGACCTATTCCAGCGATACAACAACCTACAACTGGATGAACAGCGTGGCCAACCAAACGGATGCTCTCCAACACACCTACAAGTACCAATACGACGTCCTGGGGAGACTGCTCAATGTTACAAAGCCCGATGGGACTGTAGCTCGGCAATTCTACAACGACGTTGCCGGCTGGGTTCGGTCGACTGATGAATATGGGAAGTACCGTTGCAGCGTGTATGACCGTATGGGCCGACTTGTCCAGGTCGTTGAAAACGCGGCAAGCAACTGCCAACCCGGAATCATAACCAGTTATTCCTACAATGAAATCGGAGAGTTGACAACTATGACGAACGCCAACGGCGCGTCGACCACCGACTATTACGACAATCTGGGCAGATTGACTACCATCTCGTATGCGGATGGTACTACTCAGACCTATACTCTTGACAAGAACGGCAAGATTATTGCAAGCACGGACCAGAAGGCGGTTAAAACCCTCTCCTCGTACGACTCGTTGGACAGGCTCCAAACAGTAACATTCTGCGGCAGCCATGTCACAAGCACCAGCTACACTTACGACCGGAATGGAAACGTCGTCACATTGCAGAATCAGAACGCAACCATCACCTACACCTATGACAAACGGGACCGGGCCCTGACCGAAAAATACGATGTGAACTTGGCAAGCCGGAAAGTCGTGGATTTGGGCTGCAACGGGAACGGAGGTACGTCCACGACGAGCGGGGGCTCACAAAAAACTTACACGGTAAGCTACTCGTACAAGGGCGAGTTTCTAGATACCGTGCCCTATCCAACAATCATTGCGGCCAATATTGCCGTCAAATACTCCTATGATGCCCTGGGCAGAGTGCTCAGTGTCAAGAATGGAGCTACGGGTGCATATTTCGCAAGCTCATTCACTTACTTGAACGACCAGCTCAAGGGACTGCAGTACGGGAACGGACTCATCCAGAACTATACGTACGATGCTGTGTCCAGAATGTCGAATGTTACTCTTAGGAACGGAGGATCGACGCTACTAACGTTAGCCTATGGTTACAATGCGACGGGAACTGTGGCCAGCGTAACCGGCGTGGTGAACGGGGCAACCGTGAACGAACAGTACAGGTATGACCCGCTTCAACGAATAACAAACTCGACAGTCAAGAGTCAGGGAACTACAAACACGATATGGTACACCTACGACTACACAGGCAACAGGTTGACTCAGAGCATAAACAGGACCTTGACGAGCTATGGTTATAATAACGCTAATAACGAGCTGACCTCATCTTCGGCTCCTGGGACAAGCAGCTCCTATTCCTATGACAATAACGGCAACGTGGCGACGAGAACCAGCGGAGCAGTTACCTGGACTTATACTTGGGATGGGGCTAACCATCTGCTCAAAGTAGCGAGTAATGGAGCAGCCCAAGGCTCCTATGCCTATGATGGCATGGGACGAAGGGTGGAGAGTATCGAGTGTGCATGCTCAGACATTTGGTTCTACGCATACCGGGGAAGTGAGACGCTATGGCAAACCGATGCGAACTGGGGAAGCATCGACTTTGTCTCCGCTTCCGGAATGAAGATTGCGACATTAGACAGCTCCGTAGGCGGTTGCTATTGTACTGTCAAGTACTATCATCTGGATGCCTTGGGCAGTACTCGCCTGGTCACTTCTCCCTCCAAATCAATAACATTCACTGACGGCTACCAGCCCTTCGGCCAGGACAATGGGACACCGAACAGCTCGGAGAACTACAAATTCACAGGCAAACCCTACAGCACCTCGGTTGGTCTCTACTATGAGTACCAGCGCTGGTACGACCCGAGCATCGGACGGTTCATAAGCGCTGACCCAGTCTCAGGCAGTCTGAACAATCCTCAGAGTTTGAATCCGTACGTCTATTCTGCTAACGTTCCCACCACACTGACAGACCCCACGGGCATGTTCCTCTACACTGGCCCCGACGTACTCTACCGCCCTGACAGATTCGAAGGAGCGTTCTTTCTGATTTTGGGACTGGGTGGGCTTGAGTTTCACCACAATCTCAACGGAGCCATAGGAATAGAGGACTATAATCCCTGCCTAACCCTACGATGTCTTGGCGGACTAGCGACGGGAATATTGGGACTATTAGGCTTGGCAGACCTGTTGGGCTCCGGGGGACAAGGGACCCCTGGACCATCTATCTCCTGCACGGAACCAGTTGACTGCACAGACCCGGGCCTGAATCACAAAACAGGAAGCGGGTCAGGCAGCCCCCCAACCCCAACACCCTTCCCAGCGGGCAATCCAACCCCGACCGGGTCCTCAACACCTACTTCCCCCGTTGGACCTTCCAATTTCATCCCGCGATCTGCCGGTCTTACATCTTCATCCATTGGATCGGAAGGTCTCACCAACTTCAAGTGGCTGCCCAAGGAATACACAAATGTCAAGGGTTTGAGAGGGAACGCAGGTTGGGTTTGCCTGGGAGTGGCAACTGCTGCCTATGGCTTTTGGGCTTTCTATGGCGCACCTCAATCCGCCATAAGAGGAGGGCTCGAGTACAATCTGACTCCCGACCAGGGTGTGGTTGCAGGCGATGTACTTCTCATGGCTCTTTTAGGATGCGCCGGGCTTCATGCGTGGGTGAACTAATCGCTACCCGCACAGTGCTAGGCATATGGCAGTATCCATCATTTCATTCCTGTTCGTGATTGGTATTGGACTCTTGTTTGTCTTTCAGTTCCTAAGACGTCGACAAGTTTGGGGTATCATAATTGGAATAGTACTGGTTCTCATGGCACTCGTCCCTCTGATAGGCCTGTACTTTTCGATTTCTTATCAACTAATGTTCGTCTTCGGGGTTGCAGCTGTGTTCGTCGCTTTCGTTCTTATTTATCCTCTTTCAGGAAGAAATCCCAGAATGCTACTCCTCCTAGGTATTCCCGTCTCGCTTCTAGTTCAATCGTACTTATATCCCCTGCCGCTTCTACTAATGCTCTCAGTTTACCTAGTTTTTGTCGCGGTAATTCTCAGCTCATATGACTATAGCGGAATCGATATCACCGCTCGTATGAGAAACACGAATAATTATCTGAGAGTATCGTTGTATCCCTTCTCATTCATTCAAAGGCTCGTGACATTAGTTAGCCATGGGAGACCGACAAGAAGTGGATTCGTCGTGGCATATCTCATGTTCCAGTTGGCGACATTCCTCGCTACCCCTCTTTTCGTAGCAGTATTCCTAAGTCGGATACTAAGTCCTGAGGTTCTTATGATTGCAGTATTGGGTTACTTGTACCTGTCAAGAGAAGGCGTCTCTCGGGGGAAAGAGCTCTCCTGAGTCAATTATTCCATTACGGTAGTTGCAAGGCACTAGCTGTGGAGTCTCCCACCTGCACTGTGAGCCTGAGTTCTGGAATGAACGTGCTCACGACAAGAAGGTCCTCAGACCACCGTAAACGACTCTGTTTACGCAGACCGACTTTTAGTCGCCACACTCTCCAGAAACAAGCCATCTTCTATTATCAATACCATTGGGAACGCCCTCCCTCGAATGGCGGAACCCACAAATTTTTGGGTCAATACACATATCGACTCAATCGAAATGCCGAAAAGGCGCGACCCAAGACCCTGGCCTGAAGTTCCCGATCCAAGAATTTTTCACCTTATCCAAGGAAGATTCCCCAGACCCTTCAACGGTCCTACGGTACACAGTACGCCCAGCAGCGGCAGCGACCCGGTCTACAAGTACACCGGTAAGCCTCAGAGCAGCGTCACAGGCCTCTACTACTACGGGGCTCGCTGGTACGACCAGAACACTGGACGATTCCAAACACGGGACCCGTTGGCTGGTGAAATCTCGGAGCCTCAGAGTTTGAACCCGTACACCTATGCTGCTAATAGTCCCACCACGCTGACAGACCCCACCGGCATGGTCGTCATCAGGGGCCCCGACGAGGTCCACCGCCCTGACCAATCGGACTTATGGTTCGCAATCGTGTTTCTAAGCAGCCTAGAGTCACACCACAATCTCAACGGAGCCATAGGAATAGAGGACTATAATCCCTGCCTAACCCTACGATGTCTTGGCGGACTAGCGACGGGAATATTGGGACTATTAGGCTTGGCAGACCTGTTAGGCTCCGGCGGACAAGGACCCGACCTACCCACCACTACAACCCCTGACGATTACTGCGATCCTTGCCACAAGGTCGGGCCAGGAGGCACAGGAAATAACCCAGGAGGAACCCCAACGCCGAAGACAGATTGCTGTCCAACCTCGAACAGACCTTCAACATCTGGCCCGAGCGGTTCCCCAACATCTGTCACAAGTCCTTCACTGATCAATACGCTGAGCTCGGCGTCTGGAGCTGGCGATTTGACGACCAACGTATTCCCTAGAGTATTCAAGAACCCAAGAGTCATCAGGTCGGTTTGTGGAGTAGGTGTCCTAATTGGTGTCGTCAGTCTTAGTATCTACGGCGATTTGCAGAATGCCAGAGGGCGCTCCGCGTTTCCTGAGATTATGAGGGACGTGTTGTACGGCTGGGCAGGCGGTGCCATTATTTGCTCAACCATTTTCGGCTTTGTCGGCAACATGCCACCAAACTAGCGCCTGGGTGTGAGCTTGGACCTCATTCAACTGGCAAGAATCTTCTCGTTCCTTGCGGTCTTGACAGGTATTGTGATGACTTACTACCTTCGCAATAGGAAGAAGATTGGGGCTGTTGGCATAGGAGCAAGCGTAGCATCCTGGGGAGTCGTCATTCTCTTAGGTACTTACTCGCTTCTTTCACTTGCGACAGTATTAGCTGGTTTGATGGTTGTATGGTTTGCGTTTACAATATCCCTATATGTTACGTCGGGAAGCAACCCGCGAACGTTCGCACTGCTCGGAATTGCCATCGTTCTCGCATTGGTCAATACCGATTTTCTTCCACTTCCACGAGTATCCATACTCATCTATGCTGCTCTGTCGCTTTCTGCTTATGATGCACTTGACTATAGTCGCATTGACGTTACAGCCTGCATGGCTAAGGCTGACCCATATCTGAGTATCCTGCTCTGGCCGTTCTCTGTAGTTGAGAGGTCTATTAAGAGAGCCACCGGTGCGAGAAGAACCAGACTAGCTCTCTCGATTGGTTACTTTACCTTTGGTCTTGCTGCAATGATAGCTCTGCCGTTCCTGCTGGCTGGACTCTTTGCGAGCTCGGTGAATGTTGGGGATTTGATATTGGTCTTCCTAGTTGCCTTTGTCGCATCAAGGGAAGAATGTAACCGGGCTTTCGGCCGACTTGCGAAGCATACAGAGGGCGCCACCCCGCTTTAGGTTACGGCCAAACCCTACAACACTGCGGTTGGTCTCTGGTAAGGGAGCAGCGCTCGTACGACCCGTCAATAAGACGGTTCATCAACTCGGCCCGCTGATTGCCTACGCTTCCAACCCGTTCGTGCACGCGTCCGATTTACCAACGAACAAGGCGGTCCCCTCCGGACCGGACGATTGCAGCTTCAATCCGTTCTCCTTGCTGGGTTGCGCCAACAACGCACATCAGGGCACGGTAGACTATGGAATGGCCTATCGCGAACAGACCAAGAATCGCTGAAGATAGTCGTTGCCGTCGGAATCGGAGTCGCGGCGGTTGTCCTAGTTCGGCCTCAGCCTTTTGGGCTCGACTGTAATGCATCGCATCAAGAATTATTCTAGTGTTTGGCCTGTTAGGAGATGAAGCTGACCCACGTAGCTCGAAGTACTTCGGGGTTATGGCATCCTTGTCTCCAAGGCCGAGTCTTATCCTTCTTAGTCCAAAATCCTCCTCAGCTTCGGTGTTGCCGTCAATCCTAATAGGGAGGCCTTTCCCCCCGTAGACTCCCCTCGAAAGGTGGAAGATTGGCCAAACAAGCCCGTGGAATGTTCGCCGCTGGAAAGCTACGCAAGAGAAGGAAAGCTTTCAGATGGGCCTACCCGCCTTTCAAGCGAAGAATGCTCGGCCTCGATTACAAGGCAGACCCCCTGCAGGGCGCTCCGCAAGGAAGGGCGATTGTACTTGAGAAGGTCGGGATAGAGTGCCGCCAGCCCAACAGCGCCGTCAGGAAATGCGTCAGATGTCAATTGATCAAGAATGGAAAGGTTGTTACAGCGTTCTTACCCGGCGATGGGGCCTTGAACTTCATCGATGAGCACGATGAGGTCCAGATAGAGGGAATAGGGGGTGCTGAGGGGAAGGCATACGGCGACCTTCCTGGGACGAGGTATAAGGTATACACCGTTAACGGCGTTAGCCTGGACGCCCTTTTGAATGGAAAGAAGGAAAAGCCGCGCCGGTAATAAGCAAGTACGAAGAGTTTCAGGCAGATTCCGAGGGTTCTCTTGGCTTGTTCATAGCCTAAACTTTAGGCAAGATAATAACTTTTTGAGTAAAGTGACAGTGTAAACAATTCTTTTTGGGACATTGGTTCCCAATAGATATTCCTCACTCTCTTTTCAATATGAAAAATAGAGTTATTGACTATCAATGATTGGAACTCCCGGACCATGTCGAACGGCCTTACAGTCTTTGGACGTAGCAGGATTCGTTCTTGACTTTCGACTACCTGAGCCGTAGTCGTGCATGGCGATCGCTTTCTGGCGCCCCTCGTTGACCTTTTGAGGTTCGTCTCCGAGAAGGCGAAAACTTCAAGCAACCGAGGCATTAATGAGCTGAACCTAACTTGCCTACAATGAGACGGGAACGCAAGCACGGAGCCAGTCAGACGGGCGAGCAAACTGGCCACGCCAAATTCGAGGGTTGGGGGAGCAAACCCGACGTCAACGTCTGCATGGACTGCGGCAAGCCGTGCGTGTGGATTTACTGCAAGGAATGCTGGGAAAGGCGGCAGTGAACTCTGGATACGATTGGCCGAAAGTCACTCTTCCAATTCTCCAAGTAAACAGCAGGCTTCCCTTAAGTGTAGTACGGATTTTCTGAGAAGTGTCTTGACAGTTCTCAATAAGAGGGGTGCGATGGTGTTGTCAAGACTTGGATGGGCGATTCGGAACGGTCCTTGGGAGGCAATACTCTTCAGGTCGTTCAGGCTGAAGAATCGGATGTCGGATATCTCTCGGTGTCTACTGGGCCCAGTTCGCCACCTGTAACCTTGGACTGTTGTATGACAAGATAGTAGTCGAGCTTCCCTTCGAGCGGGCCTCGATTGCGCCCTTGAACAATAGGAGTGGCTTTACAATCTCTATGGTAAGGCCTGTCTCCTCTTTCGCTTCTCTGACACCTGCTGCATCTGCGTCTTCTCCGACTTCGACGAAGCCACCAGGAACTGTCCATTTTCCGTCCTCTCTTCCTTTGCCGAGGAGGATGTTTGGTCCGTCAGTGATGACTGGGGGTTCGTCTTCCATTGCTGTTGCGCCTGTACAATGCTCGCTACTAAGCGGGCAATATTGCAAGTCAGATTGAGCGCAGCCCTCAATCTCTTTTCTTTTGACCCCATACCCAGCCTTCCCTACTCCGCGCACTGGACATGTATCTGGGCGGTTTCAAAACGATTGAAGAGAGAAAAAAGAGCAGCTGGCGAACCAATAGCTGGAGAATCAAACACCAAGTTCAGTTCCGAAGCGTATCTTGCCTCGATAGTAGGCATATCCGCTTTGATGAGGCTATTCTCGTCGGATTGTCTGTTCATTCCACAGTGCTCTAAAATGGTTGAATTGGTGTCGTTGAAACCAAAAAATCAGGAGAACCAATGGTAGACACGCGAAAGCAATCAACGATTGAAGATAGTTCTTCGCGAAGAGCTCGTATACGAATACGGGCACAGCCAGAATACCGATTGCGAGAATAGGAATCGTAATCTTTCTCCATCTCTGGTCCCACTTCCAAACCTCAGGATGAGCTGCAGCGTAGTGGAAGCCTTGCACTCGCCTAAAGTCGCGTAACCTTGCCGCGGTTGGAAGAGGATCACCACATATGCCACAGTTGGCGAGCTTTGATCTTATGCTGTCGAACCGTCGTCTCGTCTTCCTCATCCAATGACGATAATAGGCGAACGTGGAGACTGGAATGAACAAGCCAATCGGAATAAGGAATAGCCCAAGAGCGAGGTATGGCGCAATGTTGTCGGGAATGGAACCTGAGACAAACAACACGATGAGAATATTGCTGGAGGTATCCCGGTTACCAGAAGAAGAAAATTTACAAGGCCTGGTCGCTTCAACGAATCAGGCTCACTCAGGGTAATTTCTGGACACTTTTTTTCCTGCTGTTAACGTAGATGAGTGCCAGAAAAACACCAAGGGCAGCAATCAGAGGGGCTTCATTCCCAATTGTGCCGAGTGGCAGAGGTAGTCCGAGAAACGTCAACAGATTCGCCAAGCCCAAGTAGAGGGCGAATACAGCGAAGCTGATAACGAGGAACCCAACTCGGTCTGGTCTATCCATAGCACTTCAGAATGTGAGATATGTGAGAAAAAAGGAATGCTTGTTCAGGTCTCCGGGTGGAGTTCGACGTCGGTTCCTTACCTTCTGAACGACCGTATCATACTCGTCAGAATCGAAGGGGACTTTGCAGAACTTGAACATCTCTGGCAAGTATGACCAGTAGTAGAAGACCGAGGAGGGGGGCAAGATGGAGTTGGAGCAGCCTCTTTACCATGCTGTCGACTGCAATGTAGAGATCGGTCTTGCCACACGTGAACTGGGCTATTCCTTCCTCAGCCGACCCCCATCCGTTGGCCAATACCCAATGTTTGAGAATGACAGTACGAATGGCCCTATTTTGGGTGCTTGGGGCATGAGATAACCAGCCGCTGGGTGGTGTCCTCGTGAGGCCACTCATGGGTGATTACCCCTCGGTTGTGCCGAAAAGTTGACTGTTACCAGTGAAAAAAGGGTATTGGAAGTTGACTTATTTGAGTAGAAAACGTCCAAACTACACTTTAGTCAACATGAATGGAGACTCTAAGCATCGAGGTTGACATAATGACGCTAGTATGGGGAGCAATCTGCTCCGACTGCCAGATCCTAGCCGTTGAAAACTGCCCGCACTGTAGCCAGGACTTTTGCGAAAAGCACTCAGCCCAGCACAGCTGCGACGGCCTCAACTCAAGAGATTTCGCAGTAGCAGGCTGACACCTGAGCCCTCACCCAAAATACGCTAGACAGCTAAGGTGAAGTGTGAACGAGTTACCATGCTCCTTGAAAGGAGGAAGGTCTCCACTATGATGCTGTTCATCCCGGAGAAAGGGCAAGACCCAACTAGCTGGAGGTCCGAAGACCAGTCCGGGATTGCGTGTCCCTTACTAGAATCTCTCGCAAGAACCTTCTTCGCGGGGTATTGGTTCTCCTAATTCCCTGGGGACCAGTCTACGGATTCGAAAGACTGACATTTTTTTCAGGGGCGTCCCAAAATGGTCTCTACGGCCTATTTACCGGCCCTCGCCTAGAAGCTGATGCGGCGTTCTCCGCCCTCGGCGGAATACTGATCGCCTACCTGCTTCGTCCCCGATATGCCATCTTTCAGGTTTCCCTTAGCACCCTCACTGTATGGTCCCTTTTCTACCAGTTCTGTGAGACCTTCAGGGGGGCCAACGGTCTCCTGCACTCGGCGTGCTACCAGCCTGGCCCTGATGGTCTTGCCGGGTTCAGGTTGAGCCTCATGATGTTCTCCTTCGCAGCTCTTCCCGTCTTCGTGAAAGCGGCAGGTCAAAACGGGTTCAACAGAAAGTTCCGACCTTTGGCCGCTATCTTCGGCGGAGTGATAGTTTCCGTTGTGGCTTCGTGGTTTCCCCTTGCCAACTGGTTCTCGGGGGCGTCTTACAGCCCCCTGTTCCTACCGTTTCAGGCTGCAATACTTTTCGGGGCCCCGGGACTGATCTGCGGAATTCTCTCAGCCCGAATAATCCACTCCTTGAAAATTGCGGCCGCATCGGGAATCGTATCCCTCCTCGTCATCACTGCTTCCCTGTGGACCCAGCTATGCCCCGATTGCGACCGGAGCCTGCTCCTGTTTGCGGTTCCACTCTGGGGTTTGTTCTCTCTGGTTGGAGGAGTACTCGAGCTGGGCCGGCTAGGGAGCCTCACTTGGAATCATGGACGGGCGTTTCTTTCGAAGGCTCCAACCATACACCAAATAGCTGTGGCCATAACGATCGTCCTGGCTCTCTGGACCGCAATAGCTTATCCGTTCTGGCTGCCGAGCGTGCTCTACTCTCCTCAGATCCAACCGGGTCCAGGACCCTTGTATCTCGGCCTACCTATTTACCGTCCATACGTCGCAGGCTACTACAACTCAACCCAGTACCGAATCTGCTGTCTCGAAGTAGGAGTCAGCTTCACCAAAGCTGACCCTGCTCTGATCACCCCCGGGAATTTCCTGATGGCTGGGATGGGAGTACAATCGCCCAATTGCTGCATCGACGGCTGGGATTTCGGATGGCGAGCCGATGTCTTTCTTCTTCACAACGGACCTCTGCTAGTCTCAGCTTCTTCCTGGGAGACCTGCGACGGCAACGCGAACTGCGGCGGCAATTTCTGGCAACACCTCAGGTATCACGTTCAAAAGCCCATCAACCCTCCCACCCAGTCCACGCCCATCTTTCTACGTATGATGTGGGAGAACGGCCAGGCAAACTGGTACTACAACTACACGGGCGTCCCCTGGCAGAAGCTGGGAGGCTTCACTCCGGACTTTCGCGAGGCTCCCTACTTCGACATTGGAGTAATCGGGCCAGGACACGGACAGGATTTCAACTTGGACACTTACTTCTTCCAGTTCGGCGTGGGCAGCAAGTCCCCCGTCACAGGATGGTCAGTCCAGCTCCTGGACCCCTCTTTTCAATTACAAGGGTCTTGGAGGGTCATGGAGAAGGCAGCCGTTATTCAGGGAGACTTGTCCTTCTGGAAGGGAGCGTACCGATGGGGGGGTGCGCCATACCCTGGAGTAACAGCTCAGGCGAACGCTCTAGATGCTTCCTTTCCAAAGCACTCGGTGGAGTTCTCATACACGGGTGGAACTCTCAAGAACAATACGCCTCTCTGGTAGGAACTTGTTACTCGTCTCTCCTTCCTGCATTATGGACTTCTACTCTTCTCTTTCCTGATTCGAGATACCATGTATCGTAGCTCGAGTCCACCAAGTAGTTGGGCCCAACCGATTGGTGAAAGGCCAAGTTTCAATTGAAGACGAATCCATGTCATGGGTTCAACCATTTTGCCCGGAAGGGCCAAACGACCCGGAGCTACAGCCAGAATTGCATTCCTATGTTGGTCACCGTGGCCAAACTCTCAGGAAGTGCCTTTTTCCATACAGCACCAACAGAACGAGGGCAGAGATCCAAGAGAAAAGCCCTGCGGCTTCCACGATTATCTGAAGGGGCCGGTCGAGGTAGAGGATGCCAGCCATGCCCAGCAGAATCGACACAGTGGTAAGAATATCCGCCTGGTCCAGCGCAAAAAACTCCCGGGTCCCATCTCTCAAGGCTGTGTGTATAGCTTCCGAGAACAGACACGTTCCGACGACGGCCAAGAGGAGGAGCGAGAGTGGGCTGTTGTAGGAAACTCTCAGAAGTAGGAGGCCGGCTTCATCAGTTGACAGTCCGATTCCCATACCAAGGGCCAAGGCAGCGTCCCATCGGACCCTCTGCCTTCTTGCAAAGATTAGAGTGGTGAGGGATGGGAGTAGGAGTCCGACTCCGTAGTAGAAATGGTGTAGGCGGAGAGCCTCGAGGGTAAAGCTGGGACAGAGGGGGGTGCAGTGAGCCTCTTCCGCCACGTACTCCCAGACCCTCGCAACCAGAACCGCTGAGGAGAAACCGATGGATGCGAAGAAGAAACCCACGGGCCCGCCAAAGCCTACAGGTCGCAACTGGCCCAAACCAGGACCAGCCTTCGTGTTCGCAAGGCATTAACCTATCCGAACAGACTAGCCAATCAGGTCTAGAAACGACTTGATTTTGAGGATGAACCTCTCGTAATCCGGCTCGGATACGTTGTGGCCCGAGTTTTCAAAGATGACAACGTCAACCCTTTGCAAGTGGTCACGGTACTTCTCGACATGCTCTGGCTTGAGTAGAGCGTCAGACCTTCCTCCACCAATCAGAAGAACCGGACACTTAATCTTCTCCAGGTCGTCCCAGAGCTCCACTTCTGCGGATTCCCTTTCCAGCCCCCTCAACCCTCGGACCCGGCTGGGGCTATCTCTTATGGTGGGCTCGGACATCCAGCGTTCCGCCCAGCCTGCTGGCCATTTGGGATGGCGGGCTTGATAGTCGAGGAGGATTAGCCCTGAGACTCGGTCTTGGTGGCGGGAGGTATAGGCTATGGAGTAGGTTACGCCAATTGACCAGGCCATCAGACAAAACCTGGTCAGGCCCAAATGGTTCACCACTGCTTCCAAGTCTGAAACGTTGTCGTCGAATGAATAGCCAGACTCGGGAGCGTCACTGTTGCCCCGGCCCCTAAGGGTCAACGAGACGCATCTCCTTGGGGCTAGACTCCTCATTTCGGGCAGGAAGCCCTCTGCCGAACCGAAGGCACTGTGCACGTATACTACTGGAGTGACTGAGGCCACCGAATCCGCATTGCTCTGGATGAAATGCAGCTTCACCTCTCCGTTCCGCGCCCAGCCTTCTTGGACCTCCATGTCCCTCACCCCAAAGGCCGTTGAATTGAGCTAGGTAGAATTACTAATACTTCATGTCGCTGTTTCAAGGGTTAGGTTGAATTGGAAACCGACGAAGCCCTTAGTGCACGATTCCGCGAGGTCAGAAAAAACTGGACAACCCGGGATTCTTGTTCTTTCAGGACCCTTGTTACGTTATGTAACGGCCCTTGTCCTCCTCGGAAATTTTCTCCTCGCCCTCCCCGGATTCCTCCGTGTCTGACCGACGGAACTTTTCCATCTTCTTCCTCATCTCGTCAATCTCTCGATCCAGGTCTTTCAGTTCCAGCGGCATGCCTGCAACGCTGGTGAGCATTTGAATAACTGCCCTAGCGGCTTCAATGTCCGGGTAAACACCTGTGGTAGCTCCTAAGAGACCTGCACACTGCATACCTCTCTGCCGGCCAATACCCAGTATTACGCCGGCTGCACCGGTGACAGCACCACCCTTCGCCAGTTTGGCTCCGAGCTTTTTGAGACGTTCTCCGAGAACCGAGTCTCCCACAACGGCGTAGACAGAGCCAACATCGCCGGTGGCGCGTGTTCCGTAGCCTCCCATGGTGAAGACCATTTTTCCCCCAGACTGCTGAACATAGTCAAGGACCATGCTTGCCACTTCGTATTGGCCTGTAACGCTCGGCTGAGCGTCTCCCGTCAGGAATATGGCGTGGGGTTCGCGTTCGTTGTACGCGTAGAATTCGTACTTGGGAAGCGAGTAGGTTCCGTCTTCAGAGATGTTGATTCCCAGGTTTCCGTCAGGAAATAATAGGTAGCTGGAATAGAGTTCGGCGATTTTCTTAGGTTTGAGTTTTTCGATGAAGAAGTCCACGGATACTTTTCCAACGTAGCCTAGGCCGGGAAGTCCTTGTATGAGAATGGGCTCTTTGAGAGGAACCTTTGCTAGCTCGTGGATCTTGGTGTCTCCGAGCGTTGATGAGGCCATGAAAAATCTCGATTTCGAGTGGGTTCTTCGGCCAGTTGTTTAAATAGTTTCGAAAAGGAGCCCGGCGATTATTCTTACGAATCGTTTTCCTTCTAGGGGTCGTCTGCTAAGGAAACAGAAGTGGCCCTCTTTTTCGCATGCCGAAAGGGCACACCGCTTCGCCCTTGGTTGCTACGCAGAGACATTGGACGAGTTGAAATCTCGGGAGCAATGGGCCCAGATTCAAACCAACCTTTAAAATGGTTTGATTCGGTCCGCTCGATACTTCGGAAAAACGTGTGACCAATGATGAGCTGCGCTCCCTTCGTTTCCTCGCCCCACGACGTCGTAAAAAAAATGCTAGAAGTAGCCAAAGCCACTAAGGACGATGTTCTCTGTGACCTCGGATGTGGAGATGGCCGAATCCTCACTACTGCTGTGAAGGATTTTGGAGTCAAGGCGGCCTTTGGCTATGAGATTCGCGAGGATCTTTTCAAAACAGCTTCTTCTGAGATTGAGAAATCGAACCTACTGGGGAAAGTTCACATTTTCAACCGGGACCTTTTCCAAGCTGACCTGAAAGACGCGACCCTCATCACACTCTACCTAACAACATATGCAAATGAGCGTTTGAAGCCAAAGCTGAGGGCTGAGGCTAGGCCCGGAGCCAGAATCGTAAGCCACGACTTTATGATCAACGGCTGGAAGCCGAGTCGGAAAGAGAACTACAACGAACACACGATCTACGTCTATTCTATCCCGGACTCCTACAATATCTAGACATCGTAGCCTAGCTCTTCGTACTTGGATGATAGGACAACAGCGCCCAGTTCTATTGTTCTAGGAGAATACTTCAGTGCAGTCTTCGCTGTGATTATTCCGTTTCTCAAGTTTTCTATGCGGGAAATGGCTAGGAGCCTATCGTCTTCATCAAGCAGGCCCGCTATCAGCCCCCTGAGATTCTCGCCCTCGCTGATCTTCAGCTGGTGGTAGGAGTTGAACCGTCGCAGTTTGACTTCTCGGAGATGCATTTCCCTAGGTGTGGCGTTTTGCAGGAATCGTTTGTAGCCAGACTCCCGCGCCTTCTTCCTCTCTTCCCGGCTCCTAGTCCTTGCGTGGGGAGACCGGTCTAGCTTTAGAACTGTGGACTTCTGATATTCCAGCAACGAGTCAATTTCGCCCTGAGGACTTATCCCGAACAAGAGGTCCGGTCGAAGCTCGTCTAGGAGCTGGCTCTTGTACCGAAACGCTTCTTCCCCCTGGACCCAGCCATCCGTATCTATCAGTATAATCTCAGATTGCTGTTTTGCCAGGTCTCTTAGTCGGACCAGCCCAGCCGACACTTTCTCAGGAACAGACGACGGACTCGTGTCTCCCATGAAGAGGGAGACGTCCGGTTTGAGGGACTGGAGGCTAAACACGTGTTCTCGGAGAAGAGACTCACTGATCGTGGTAGGCGGTCCAAGGTCAGCTTGACCAACATCCCCGTCGATCACGCTGACTCTGCTTCCATGACGGAAGCATTCATTGGCCAGGAATGTGCAGAGGGTTGACTTCCCCGAGTCGACATCTCCCAACACTACGATTACGCCAGGTGCCTGTGTCGCGATTTGAGAAGCTTCTCTCCACCCGGTTGGAATCGTTGACCCATTGACTTTCCAGTATTTTCCCCCAGCGCCTAGCCTGATTTCCAGTGAGCAGTGATTCGGAGTTTCGATTGGCAGCCGGCGGTCTTCCGGCAGAACCGCCCAAACGCCAGGTTCTAACGGTGCGCCAAGGCTGAAAGCTTCCCCATCTAGGAGCTTGAGTAATGCTGGGCCCTCAGCCAAAAGGGTCGACTTAGAGTCAACTTCTTGCCTGGCCAACTCTTATTCTCACCCAGCTTTGCCGGTTAGAGCCTGTTAGGTGGCTGCCACTCATATTCCTAGGGTTTTAGGATGGAAAAACTGACCACTGGGTGCGGCAGCATCGACAGGCTCCTCAAGGGAGGTTTTTCCCCACACCAGATCAACTTCGTCTACGGAGAGGCCTCGACCGGCAAGACGATTCTCTCGATGCAAACCGCCATAGAGGCTGCCCTTCGAAACTACAAAGTATTCTATGTTGACTCTGACCAGTCCTTTTCACCCCATAGACTGGAATCTCTCCCATTGAGCAATGAGGCTGCACAGCGAATTGTCATCTTCCGGCCCGAGGATTTCCAAGACCAAGTAGGTATCACAGAGACCTTCGAGAGCCTCTTAACAAAGAGCCCAGCCCTCTTAGCAGTCGACTCAATCACAGGATTATACAGGGCCAGCCTCCGGCGCCCGAAGGACGCCTTCGCCTACAACCGGGAGCTAAACAGGGAACTGGCGTACCTGACTGATCTGGCTCGTAGGTTCCAGCTCGGGACAATCCTAACCGGAGAAGTTCATAGCCAGCCGGGACCGGTGGACTGGTCAGTCGAGCCGGTGGCGACCAGAACTCTGGAACATTGGTCCGGGACCATCCTAAGGTTGAATCATACGCCCCGCAGAGATGTGAGGGAATGCGTTCTGGAAAAGCTGGACGGCAGAGAGGTTGCGGGCCCACGTGCTCTTTTTCGAATCACTGAGAGTGGGGTAGAAGATGTCTAGTAGGCTCAACTCTTAATTATCCTGATGAGGGGTCGCAACGAAAAAGGCAAATTGAACAACAAATGGCCGGAATCATAGGGACCGCTCTACTCTTCATCGGGCCTTCCTATGTGGCCAACGCTGCACCGCTCGTTCTCGGGGGAGGGAGACCATTGGATGGGGGGAGAAATTTCCTAGACGGTCGTCCAATATTCGGTTCTCACAAGACTCTTAGAGGCCTTCTGGCAGGAATAATCGCCGGGTCTCTAGTCGGGCTTGGAGAGTCCTTTGTGGACCCACGCCTTGCCCTGGCCGGTTTTGCCATCAGTCTGGGGGCGGTATCGGGGGATCTACTCGGAGCCTTTGTCAAGCGCAGGCTCAGCGTTAGGCCCGGGGGTCCGCTACCAGTCCTGGACCAACTTGACTTCGTATTGGGTGGGTTAGTCCTTTCATTTCCGTTCTTGCCGATGAGTGTGGTCTCTGTTCTTATCGTGGTGTTGGTAACTCCGCCCATTCACCTGGGGACTAACCTGGGTGCTTACCTTCTCGGGATCAAGAAGACCTACTGGTAGTCCTACAGCCGGAAGCCGTGACCTGTAGGTTTCATTGTCCTCTGGTTGATCTATATTCTGAAACTTCGCTTCAACTCCTTCCAAGTGAGAGTGGATTCTTTGCCTAGAAACTTTGACGCGTCCTGGTCCTCCGTTACCAGCGGGATTGAGAGGGCCTTGGCCGTTGCGAAGATGAAACAGTCGAAGGGGTCGTTATGGTCCAGTCTTATCCTGTAGGCTTCCTCAACCACCGTATCGTCCTTGTGGTCGACCTTGTCTACCCAGTCGGCTCTGGCTAGAATTGTGAAGCCTGACTTGGCGGCTTGCTTCCCTTCCTCGTCTCTGAGCTTTTCTGCTACTCGGAATGATTTCACGAAGGCCTCGAAGGGCGTCAGGTCCGATACGTGGAGACGTACCCCCCTCTTCAGAAGAAGCTCCAGAGCATCCCGTATCGCCGGGGCCGAGTCCACTTCTACATCGATCCCGAAGACCGGTAAGAGATAGGTCGTGTCGAGAAGTATGTTTCTGGTGGATGACAATTCGTCCGGTAACGCTTATATTTTCGAGTGTATAATGTTTCTTCCGGTGGGAGAGCTGGCTGTAAAAGCGTCGGGCCGGGTGGGCCAGAAAGGAGAGCTGTTTCCCCCGAAAGACGTTCGAGAGGAAGCCGGACTAAGCCCTGGGGACCTAGTGGTCTACACGGCAAACCACGGCCGGATAGAGGTTATTAAGATACCCGGCCTTCACGAAGCCTACTCCCGAAGAAAGACGGCGAAGGTCACGGTCGGAGAATTCGAGAAGATGACATCCGAAGTCCTCGGCCAATAAATTGGCGCAGTAACCCCGCTTCTTTCCTACACTGGCTAGTTTTTGAACGACCTTCTTGTAGTTCTCTTTCTGCTTGAGACGGGGGTATTCTGAACCGTAACTGTAAGGTTTGCCCGTAAGCCTGTTGGTGGATGCCTAGGGAAGCATATTGAAGCCGTGTTGTCGAAGATGCTTGTCGTATGCAAAGGCGTTCTTGATAGCGTGGGCTTCCATCAGTGCGAAGCATGTACAGTCCGTAAAGCTGTATCCCTTATCCTTGCGAGCCTGAAAGATCCTCCAAGCTTCCGCCTCGTTGGCCTTCTCGACCCAGAGAACCCTTACAGTCGGAGAAGCCTCGAGGTCCCGACGAAAAGAGATAGCCACTTCAGAACCGCACCTATCCTTCAGGAGCGTTAGGGTCTCGTCCAAAATGTAGTTGGAAGTGTACAATGCTCGAAAAGTCGTCTGGTTTCGCCTAATACTTTTCCCGAAACTCTAGGGCGCTAAGGTTGTTCTTGGCGTCCCTATCCTCAAGCGCCACTAGTGCGCTCGTGTCGAGGGATTCCTCGTCTTCTTCTCTTCCTGCACAGATAAGCGTCATGCTTTGTAGAAAGATCTCCTAGGCCGCTCTTCCCCACCGGCTTGCGGCTTAGGAATGGGTCTTTGGGGTCCACTCTAACCTCCTCTTTGATCATCTTGTCTATTGCCAGGCGTAGGCCGTCCCGAATGCTCAGCCGCTGCTTCTCGAGTAGTTCTTTGAAGAGTCTGTTTTCCTCCTCTTCCAGGTCAGTCTGAACGACCTTGGCCATGACCCTTTCCACTGCATGTATTCCGCGAAGTGATTCAAAAGCCCTCTGCATGTATCGCTGAACAACATGAGCTTGAGTAGGAATTATCATCTTGCCATGAAGCCAAACTCCCCCAGTAATCCCTAATAGCCCCCTCCCACTTCATCCATGAATAATGGCTCGTTCTTGGCCGCAAGAGACCAAGGAATCCAGATGACGAAGAATCCCGTCTCCAACCTGAGAACAGAGCTGCTCCTACTACCCGTCGCTGTGGGATTCTTGGTAGCTGTCTCCACTTACATTGTGCCAGTGGTCTATTTGCAAACCCCTTCCGGAACTATAGGGGTTTTCGGTTTTCCCATTCCTTGGAGATCGATAGTTTCTTACTATGGCTGCGACTATCCTCAATGCCACGTGAATTCGGTATCACGGTATAGTCTAACGTTTCTGCTCGCTGATTCTTTTTTCTACACCTATGTTGGTTGGCTCGTTGTTATTCCCATCATGTTGGTCGGTCATGCGAGGAAGACCAGAATTGGATGGGAGAGGGAACAGCGCTCCATTGCCGCGTTGCAGCCTCATGGGGAGAGGTTATTCTGCTATACCTGTGATAGGACGACTAACCATGAAGTTAGGTATAGGTCAAATCTGGGAATCATAGAGAAACTCTTGGTGTGCAGAATGTGCAGTGAAACCGTCAAGGAACCGGTTGGACGTTCCCTGTGAACGACCTCATTTGGGATATACCACTTCGGGTCAAACAAAATGCGGGTCGTGATCATGCTTGGCTCAGGGGTCCCGTCTAACAACTCTACTACAAACCCGTCTAGGCTCAGAAATGGCGGAACATTCGGACTTCAATAGGTCTACTAGAAGCCTCCCCAAAACATCAGCGCAAATCAGCATTGAAAAGTCCAGACACCGGCAAGAATCATCATGGTTGGATTCCGACTTTTTTCCTCTCTAGGGCTTGCCTTCGATTCTGATGGTGCGAAGAATAATCCCGCAGGCGAAGTCCCCATGGCGCCAAGGGCAAGTAGGTGGCCAGTAGAGTGACGAGGACGTTCGTGTCTACAGGATTACCGCGGAACACGGAAGACCTCTAGCTAGGCTTCGAGCTTGGCAGGCCCGATGCCGGTTTCCACGGGGTAGCCTTCCTGTTTCCATCCTTCCATTCCGGTCAGCATCTCCTTCACCTTGAAGCCTAGGGCCGTTAGCCTGGCCGCGGCCTTGGTTGACGCGTTACAGGACACACCGTCGCAGTACGTGACGATGACCTGATTCTTTGGTAGAGAGCTGACGGTGGTCGAGTCAATCCTACGGTATGGAAAGCTAATGGCTCCAGGAACGTGGCCTTTCGAGTAGGATTCAATGGTACGTGCGTCCAGAACTACGAAGCCATTTTCCCCATTCTGTAGGTCCGTGTAAACATCGGACGGGTCCGTCTCAAACGCGAGCCGGGACTGAAAATGATTATTGGCAGCCTTCGGGTCTGCTGGGCTCGTTTCCAGAACGCGGGATGAAACTTTGGCCTTCAAGGTAGTTGTTGTCATCTATCATGCACTCAATAGTTGAGATGGGTTCTCGCGATATAAGCCTACTACCGGCGTCAGCTGAATCTCGCCTTGAAATCTCCAAGGCCCATCTCTTCTCCGAACACTACTAGCTTATCCTCCGAACGGCGCTGGTAGAAGGGAAGCTTGACAATTTCCGCAGAAACGATCCTTTCTCTGATTCGGATTTCCATCGCATTTCCTTGGTTTGCGAAGGCGGGTCTTACGAAGCCCATTCCAACACCGACACCCAGAGAGGGTGACAACGTCCCACTCGTCACTCTACCGATCGGGTCCGAATTCGACAAGATTTCCTGGCCTTGTCGGGGAATCCCTTTGTCTCTCATCCTGAACCCAATTCTAACCCTGCTGGGGCCCTTCTCCTTCAACCGCCTAATCGCTTCTCGCCCGGCGAACTCGCCCTTTTCGAGCCTAACGACCCAGTTCAACTTCGCCTCCACAGGAGAGGTTGTCTCATCCATCTCATTACCATAGAGGCACATTCCAGCTTCAAGCCTCAGCACATCTCTTGCGCCAAGCCCTACGGGGCGTATTCCAAGTTCCTTTCCCCGGGTGAGAATCATATCCCAGACGGCGAGGGCATTTCCAGGGTTGTTTATCGGTGCGTTCCAGACGTAAATTTCGAAACCGTCCTCTCCCGTGTACCCGCTCCGTGTAATGAGACAGGGAAGATCCTCGACCGTGACATCTTTCGTCCCGTACCTATCTACTTCCTCCAGCCTCACTTTTGAAATGTTTCTCAGGACCTCTCCTGCCCGGGGCCCTTGGACAGCGAACATTGCCACATTGTCGGATACGTCGGAAACAGTGGCTTTGGCAGAGCCCTTGTTTTTCTGAAGCCAATTCCAGTCCTTGTCCCGATTGCCAGCGTTGTAGACCACCAGGAACTTTGACGCCCCGATTCGAAAGACAGTCAGGTCATCGATGATTCCTCCTTCTGGGTTGCAGAAGAGGGAGTAATGACCACTCCCCGGGCCTAGGGACGACACGTCATTGGTCGTCACTCTGTTCAGGAAGCCGGCCGCCTCAGGCCCCTCAACGATAACTCGGCCCATGTGGGAGACATCGAAGATTCCCGCCTGGTTCCTGACAGTCTTGCATTCGGGAATGATCCCTTCGAACCAGACCGGCAGGTCAAAACCTGCGTAGTCAACGATGTGGCCGTGGTCCTTGTGGTACTGGTATACCTGGGTTCTTCGTCCCATTATAGCCCAGACTGTCTGGTAGGCTGGGTAGAAAAGGAAGCCGGGGTCTTACTGTTGAGGTGGTGTCTCCGGGGTTACCGGTGGCACCGGGGTCGCTGGGGCGATTTTCAATGTCTCAGTCTCGAAGCCAAGCTTTTTTCCACACTTGGGACAATAACCCCCGTGGCGCTGAATCGTCTCGCTCGGGGTCTCCAGTTCAATGCCGGTGTAGAGAAGCTCGCCGCACTTCGAGCAAAGTATTCTCTGAGGACACAAATTGGACCATCGTGGCTTTGAGGGTGCTTCTTCCCCTCCCCGGTATTAAAACTCAGCCGGGCCAGCTTTGCGAGTCCGAGCGCTAGGGAAGCAGGGCTTATAATCGGCGATGATGAGAGTAGGCGTGGAAATCATCGGATTCGCTTGGAGTTAAGCCATGGCTCGATGGGGAAATGGTCTCTGGAAGCTCAAACGGTCATTGAACAATCTGGCTTTCAAAATGAGCTTCATCAAACTAGCACCCGGGTCCAGCAGACCCCTGCTGCCCATCGCCTCTATGGCAACACTCGCCTTCACAATCTTCGTACTAGCCGGCGGCCTCTTCGTTCTTGTCGGCGCAGGTCAGGGGGCAGGA
>WNGK01000915.1_pt1 | contig 32405 bp, 32 predicted proteins | sample 5400601 | NCBI WGS metagenome assembly WNGK01 (sample SAMN13153376, study PRJNA577476) | soil metagenome | isolation source: 60 cm soil or saprolite under Garry oak tree replicate 1 | place: USA:California | collected 2016-06-15 | reverse complement strand
GTCACGTGATCAGCCGCGCCACCCCGGCAGCAGCCAGCGCTGAGACGAGCCCCGCGCCCCAGAAGGAGAGCGCGATGCGGTTCTCAGACCAACCCTCGTGGTGGAACGTGTAGTGGATCGGGGCCATCTTGAAAACACGGCGTCCGCGGCTGGCCTTGAAGTAAGCCACCTGAATGATGACAGACAGGGTCTCCAGTACGAACACGAGAGCAAGCAGCGGCAGGAGTATGAGGAAGCCCTGCTGAATGGCCATGGCCGCGAGCGCGTATCCGATGGCGAGCGCGCCCGTATCGCCCATGAACACGCGCGCCGGGTAGCGGTTGTAAACGAGGAACGCGACCAGCGCTCCCGCAAGCGTCATCGCGACCGCTTTCTCGCCGGCGGGCGCACCCGGGAGGAGCAGTGCCATCGCCGCCAGGGCGATGGCTGACAGCCCGCCAGCCAATCCGTCTATGCCGTCGGTGATGTTGACCGCGTTCGCCGTGGCGACGATGGCGATGACGGCCAGCGGAAACAGGACCCAGGGCTCAAACGGCAGCAGGTACTGATGTGGGCCGTCACACATCATCAGGCTTGGGCCCCCGCAAGGTCGGGCGCTTTGCGAGAGCGCGATGTATGCCACGGGCAGCGCGAGGAGGAACTGGATGGGAAGCTTCAGACGCGCCGGGATGCCGAGCGAGCCCACGCGCAGCTTGCTCTGGTCATCCGCGAAGCCGATGAGACCGCCGGCAACGAGCCCGGCGACGGCCGGGAGCGCGCCTGCGTGTCCGGCGAGCGCCGCCAGCAGCCCGCCGGCAACGCCGAGCACCCCGAAAAGGATGCCGCCACCGGTCGGGGTGCCCGCCTTCTTCTGGTGGCTCTCGGGCAGCTCCGACTGGATCACCTGTCCCGCCCTCAGGCGCCGCAGCGCGCGTATGAAGGGTGGATACAGGACCAGGGCGATGGCGAGCGCGACCACGAATGTGGCCGCGTCCAGGATCAACGAGTCAGCTCCTTCACGACCTCGTCCAGCCCTGCGCTGTGCGACGCCTTGACCAGCACACGGTCGCCGCGGCGGGCGTTGTTCTTGACCCAGATCACCGCCGAGTCGATGTCCGGCACCAGGTGCGCATCGGAGGCTTCAGCGAGCACGCGGCCGAGGTCGCTGTCGAGGACGGCGACGGCGTCGAACACCTCCGCTTGCGCGGCCGCGCCGCCATGGTCTCGAACGCCGCCAGCATCGATTCGGGGCTGGCGTTGTAGGCGTCGTCGACGATCACCACGCCCTTCGAGGTCACATGCTCCTGGAGTCGGTGCGCGACCGAGACGTCCGCGAGCGCCGCCGCACCCTCCTGGAGCGAGACACCCGTGAACTCTCCCGCGGCCAGGGCCGCCAGCGCATTGCGTGCCTGGTGGCGGCCTTCCAGCGCCAGGTGGACCGGGACGTCGCGAACCATGAAATCGCACCCACCGGCGGGACCGGCCTCGTAGTCCTGGCCGCGAAGATCGCCGGCTTCGAAGCCGAAGCTCGTGATGGGCGCCGCCGACATCGACGACAGGAGCGGGAAGAATGGGTCGTCTGCATTCAGCACCGCCAGCCCGGATTCGGGAAGGGCGGCGACGAGCTCGCCCTTGCCGCGCGCGAGGTCTTCATTGGAGGCGAAGAACTCCATGTGCACGGTGCCGATGTTCGTGATGATGCCGACCGACGGCCGCGCGAGCTCCGCGAGGCGGCCGATGTCACCCGCACGCTGCATCCCCATCTCGAGCACGAGCGCCGTGTGCTCGGGTTCGAGCTTGAGCATGGTCAGCGGCACGCCGGTTTCGGTGTTGAGGTTGCCGGTCGTGCGCAGGACCGTGTGCTTGCGCTCGAGGATCGCGGCGACCATCTCCTTGGTCGACGTCTTGCCGTTGCTGCCGGTGACGCCGACCACCAGCGGATGCACCCGCTCGTGGACGTGGGCCGCCAGCGCAAAGAGCGCGTCCCAGCTGTTCTGGACCAGGATCTCCACCACGCCATGGGCCAGCTCGGTGCGCTGCTCGACCACGAGCGCCGCCGCGCCACGGCCGAGCGCGTCGGCGATGAATCGGTGACCGTCGGTCCTGGCTCCGCGCAGCGCGAAGAACACCCCGCCGGGCAGCACCTCGCGCGAATCGGTGTGGTAGGTCGCGAACGTGTTGCCGACCTGCGTGCCGCCGATCTCGCCACCGCCGGTCGCCTCGAGCAGCTCGAGGAGCGTCAGCTTCATACGTCTAAGTGTGAAACGAGGTGCGTCGCGGACAGTTTCCCGAACTCGTCCAGGTGGAGCGGAAGCCCGAATTCACTTCGGGCGTACCCCAGTCGAGAAGCCATGCCACACCATTCTTTGCAACCGAGTTCTTTCACCTGTGAAATCGAAGATTTCACAGGTTTCCCTAGCTAGGTGTTATGCGCCAGTCGACGACGATGGCCTGCGCGATCTTCTGCCAGACCGGCGCCGCCGTGAAGTAACCATCGTTGAGCGTCCAGTCGCGGTCGCTGCCAGGCACGTGCGGCTTGCGCATCACGACGATCATCGTGAACTTGGGGTGATTGGCGGGCAGGAAGCCGACATACGACGCCCAGACGTCCAGCGTGTACTTGCCGTTGACGGGTATCTGCGACGTCCCCGTCTTGCCGGCCTCGTTGAGCTCGAATCCCTTCACCCGCGCCGTCCAGCCCGAGCCGTGCTGCACGACCGCCTCCATCATCGCCGTCATCTCCTGCGCGGTGGCGGGGGTGACGACCTGCCGCTGGGGTTTCAACACCAGCGGGTTGATGCTGGTGCCCACGCGCTCGACCACGTGCGGTGGCGCATAGCGCCCGCCGTTGGCGACGACGTTCACCGCTGAGAGCATCTGGACCATGTTCACGCCGATGCCCTGGCCGAACGCGGTCGTCGCGTACTGGCTGTCGCTCATCTGGTCCTGGGCGGGCAGGGGCACGAAGCTCTCACCGGCGACGTCGATGCCGCTGGCCTGCGTGAGGCCGAAGCCCTTCAGGTAGCTGTAGCACGCGGCGTGGCCTTCAGCCTGCATCGCCCTCATCGCGCCCACGTTGAGCGAGTGCTCGAGCACGTATGTGTAGTTGATGCTTCCGTGGTTGCGTCGGTCCCAGTCGTAAATGCGGTAGCCGCCGACATTGAGGTAGCCGGGGTCGTTGATGACGGTGTCGGGCGTGATGGCGCCCTGGTTGATCGCGCCGGAAAGCGTCACCACCTTCATCACCGAGCCCGGCTCGTAGAGGTAGCTCGAGATGTTGTCCTTGAAAAGCGAGGTGTCGGTGTGGTTGAAGCTGTTGGCGTCGTAGCTCGGGTAATCGGCCCACGCGACGATGCCACCCGTGCTCGGGTCCATGATCAGCACGCTGCCGCTCTCGGCATTCGCCTTCTTGACGCCATCGGCCAGCGCCTGCTCGGCCGCGTACTGGACGTTGGCGTCGAGCGAGAGCACCAGGTCCGAACCGTTGATCGGGTCCTGGTGCGTGTGCGTGCCGAGGATGATCTCGCGGTTGGCGAGGTCGCGGTAGCTGGAGATGTAACCGGCCGTGCCCGCGAGCTCGCTCTGGTAATACTGCTCGAGGCCGTACGTGCCCTGGCCGTCGTAGTTGACGAAACCGAGAAGGTTCGCCGCGAGGCTCGAGCCGGCGGCGATGCCCGGTAGGTAGGAACGCTGCGACTCGTCCTCGAGGCCGACACCGGGTAACTTCAAGGCGCGCAGCTGGTCGGCCTTGGCCTTCGAGAACCGCCGCTGGACGTACGCGAACTTCGATCCGGAATCGAGCGTCTGCATGACGCCCGCCTTGTCCACGCCGAGCACGCTCGACAGCCCACTCGCGACGCGGTCGCGATCAGCCGGCGCCACCTGGTCGGGCGAGACGAATGCGGAATACACGGTCGTGTTGACGACCAGCTGGGTCATGTTGCGATCGAAGATCACACCGCGCACGGCGGGCAGCTCGACCAGCTCGTGGTACTGCGCCTGGGCCTGCGCCGAGAGCTGCACGTGCCTGAGCACCTGCCAGTACGCGAGTCGCGCCCACACCGCGCCCGACAGCAGCGCCGCGACGGTGAGCAGGGCCAGGATGCGCAGCCGCGCCCCCATGACATGCTCGACACGTCGCGGGGCCCTTTTGCGTAGAGCCGCGGTGCTCAATTAATGGCCCGCGGCGAGCACATCGCGCGTGCCGCCGACCTTGTTGAACAGCGCGGCCAGGTATCGCTCCCACAAGGGCGTGCCGTCGGTGCCGGATGCGCCGGCCGGCGCCTCCAGGTCGATGGCGACCGGCTGGACCGGGACATAGGCGACAGGCGCAGCGCGCTGCATCCCGCTCTGGGCAGCCTGCTGCTGGACTTCGGCGGGTGCGTGCAGCGTTACCTCCTGGTAGCGCAGCTGGTCCTGCTCCGCGACGAGCTGGCGCTGCTGGTCCTGAAGGCGAGTGATGTCATACGACGACTGCGTGACCTGCGCGGCGAGCGCGAGGTAGAAGAGGATGCCTATCAACGCCGCGCCGAGCCCGAGGTATGCGTGCCCGAACGCGGTCAGCTGGAGGCGCTCGGCGGCGACGGAGCCGGCCACCTGCACGAATCCGCGCGTGCGCCGTCGCCGGCGTGCCGGGACGTGCTGCGCGCCGGCCATGCCGAGCCGGCGCCGGGTGAGTATTCGGGTCGATGTCACGACGTAGGCCTCATCTGTTGCTTGAACTTCTTCCTTTTGTTTGTGCCTGGCGGCCGGCGGGGTGAACCGGACGCCAGGACTTAGGGTGGAAGGGATGGGGTCAGATCTTTTCCGCCACCCGAAGCCGCGCCGAGCGGGCGCGGGGGTTGGCCGCCACCTCCGCGTCTGACGGGCGGACAGGACGGCGGGTGACGATACGGAGGGTTGCCCGGTGGCCGCAGGAACAGACTGGCTGCTGGGGTGGGCAGATGCAGTCCTTGGACTCGACGTTGAAGAATGACTTCACCAAGCGGTCTTCCAGTGAGTGGAAGCTGATCGTCGCCATACGACCACCGGGTTTGAGAATCTGGAGAGCTGCCTTGAGTCCTGCTTCGATCTCGCCCAACTCGTCGTTGACGGCGATGCGGACGCCCTGGAAGGTTCGCGTGGCGACGTTGATGTCGCGAGGCCAGGCCCGGCGGGGGATGGCCGCCTCCACGGCTGAAGCCAGGTCGCGTGTGGTGCGCAGCGGGCGTCGCGCCACTATGAACTGTGCGATCCGGCGCGCCCAGCGCTCCTCGCCGTAGTCGCGCAGGATGCGCTCGAGCTCTCGGACATCGAGCTCGTTGACGATCCGCGCAGCATCCAGCGTGGAGCCGGGATCCATCCGCATGTCCAGTGGGCCCTCGCCACGGAAGCTGAATCCGCGCTCGAGGTCGTCCAGCTGGACGCTGGATATACCGAAGTCGAACAGGATCGCATCCGCCGGCACGAACCCGGCTCTGCGCGCCAGCTCGTCCAGCTCGCCGAAGCGACCCTGGACCACGACCGCCGCCGGCCCGTATGAGGCCAGCGCCGACCGCGCGGCCGCGACGGCACCGGGATCACGGTCGATCCCGAGCAGCCGGCCGCCTGGCTCGATCCTGTCGAGGATCTGGCGGGCATGGCCCGCCTGCCCCAGGGTGCAGTCGATCGCGACCGCCCTCCTCTGGGGATTGAGCAGCTCTATTACCTCTTGTGAAAGTGCAGGTAGGTGCCCGCTCAGCGTCCTGAGATCACCCTGTCAGCGAATTCTGTGAAGCGCCCTTGCGCGTCGGCGTTGTAGCTGTTCCATCGGGCCTCGGGCCAGATTTCGACCCGCGAGCCCATTCCGATCACCACCGCTGTCGATGGAGTTTCGATTCCCGTCAGCCGGCGCTGCTCCATGCCCAGCGTGATCCGGCCCTGGCCGTCCGGCTCGAACGCCTCCGACATCGAGTACAGCGTCCTCGCCAGCGCTCGCTGGTCCGGACCCGGCAGCGGGCTGCGCAGCTCCTGCGCCAGCGCGTCCCACAGGTCCGGGGGATAGATCGCCAAGGCGCTGTCCTGGCTTACCGACACGTAGCTCCCCTCCGGCAGCTGCTTGCGAAATGCCGCCGGGATGGCGAGCCTTCCCTTGTCGTCCACGCGGACCCGGTGTGCTCCCGTGAACACTCATCGGGCCTCCCAGAACTCGAGTCTGGCGCGCTGCCGGCGGGCGCACAGCCCGCAGCCGCAGCCATGCAGCTCCATCGGCAGTGGGTTGCCGTGCTTGTCGAAACGGTGGTTGATAGGCGCGTAGGCCCGCAGCCAGAGGTCCCTAGCCAGGCTGGGTGGATGCAGGAACGTCTCCAACCGGCTCAGCCGCGGCGGGCGGTTCATCTGAGCCATTCAGCTCAGCCTCGGGGTGGCTAGCGGGCCCGGCGCCATCGCGGCTGCGGGGAGAAGTGGCGTAGAGGAGGTGTATGGCGTGCCGTACTTGGACGTAGGGTGCGACGTATGCTTCCATGTTGCTAGGTTCACCACTTCTCCCCACTGATCACCGCGATTCGCCGCGAACGTTAACAACGCGGTGCAGCCGTGTCAATACCCTTAACACAAGATGTAGGGAGGCCCATCGGACCACTGGAAAGGCGAACACACCATCTGGTGCTTCAGAGTTCCAAAGCCCCTACATGATGGGCCCAAACGTTATAGCATCGAACATTAGTTTGGCTGCATGGGGAAAGTGGGGAGTTTTGAGCCGGATTGGGGCATTCTCGCGTCGGCGGGTCTCAGCCGCTCCTCTTGAGCAGCCCCAGGCGCTTGGCGCGGTTCTCGGCCCACGCGAAGACGACGATGCTGGCAGGGATCAAGACCGCGCCCATACCCAGGAGGATGGCGATCGTGCCGAGCTGGGCCTCCATGCCCGCGCCGTCGAGCAGGCTGTGCCGGATGCCCGCGAGGGCGTATGTCAGCGGTGACACGGCGCCGGCGACCTGCATCGGGGCCGGCAGCACCGACAGAGGGTAATAGACGCCGGAGACCAGGAGCAGGAACCCCTGCAGGGCGATCGACATCTGCTCGCCCTTCTGGGGCGAGAGCAGAGGCAGCACCGCGGTCAGGATGCTCAGGCCGATGAGCGGCGCGGTCGACGCGGCCAGCACCGCCAGCGCGGCCGGAATGTTGGCGTGTGAGAAGTCGAGACCGAACATCGCCGTCGCGATGAGGAGGACGACGAACGTCCTGGCCAACCCGTAGGCGATGGCGAAGAAACAGATGCCGAACAGGTGCGTGACGCGACGCACGGGGGCCATGAACGTGTACTCGATCGTCCCCTCCCAACGCTCCCACGCGATCGCGAATGCCGCCTCCATGAAGACCAGGGAGAGGTATCCCCACAAGAGCGCGCCCACGAGCAGGTAGAGCTGCGCCCTGTGCAGGTCGAACGTTCCGCCCTCGACACCCAGCGTCCCCAAGCCCGAGGCGAGGAAGCCGATCGAGAGAACGCTGACCAGGCTGTAGAAGAGCCAGACGACCTCCCAAACCCAGTAGCGCTTGACGACGTGCATCTGGCGCTCGGCGAATCCGAAGAGCGCGTTGAGCTCGGTATGTTGAGTCCCGATCAAGTCCCACCCTCCTCCCCATCGAGCTCGAAGCGCTTCCCGGAAAGCAGCATGAATACGTCCTCGAGGGTGACGGCAGCGCCATCAACCGAGTAGCGGCGGCACAGCTCATCCGGTGAGCCGTCGGCGAGGACGCGGCCCGCATCCATCATCAGCACGCGATCGCACAGGTCGGCTGCCTCGTCCATGTCGTGCGTGCACAGCAGGACCGTCACCTCTCGCTCGGCCCTGAGCATCTGCAGCAGCGCCTGCACCTCCTTCTTCGATCGGGGGTCGAGGCCGGTGGTCGGCTCGTCCATCAGCAGGAGCGAAGGCGCCGTCAGGAAGCTTCGCGCGATCGCGACCTTCTGCTGCTGCCCGCGCGAAAGCTGCTTCATCGGCTGGTCCAGCGTGTCGAGGGGCAAGCCGAGACGGTCGAGTATCGCGACGACCTTGTCGCGCGTGCCTCTCGAGCCGCGTCCATACAGGCGTGCCGCGTACAGCATGTTCTCCCAGGGGCTGAGCTCCTTGAAGAACGCGGCTTCGACCGACACACGGTTCACGTGCCGGCGCACTGAAAGCGGCTCGTCGACGACGTCCCAGCCGAAGACGGTGGCGCGGCCCGCATCCGGGGTCAGCAACGTGCCCAGGATGCGGATGAGCGTCGACTTGCCGCTGCCGTTCGGACCCAGGATGCCGGTGACCCCGCCGGCCTCGATGACCAGGTTCAGCTCGTGGAGGGCGACCTTGTCCTTCCACTCGCGGCGCCACCAGGGCGCGCCGGCCTCGCGCTCTCGGCGCCGAAATGCCTTGGTGATGCCGTGCAGCTCGATTGCTGCTGAACTCATCGCTCGCTCACTCCTGTCTGGAAACCGGTTCGGAAAAAGAAAAAGGACCGCGGCGGTGCCCAACAACCGCACGGTCCTTCGGTTTCTTGACTAGAGAGTGGCTACCAGGCTGGACTCAATGTGCGGTCAGCCGGAAGTGCGCCTTGCGCGCGCCCGGCGGAAGGCAGACTCCGCCCTCGACGGCGAAGCGCTCCTTCGTGATGCCGCCCAATGCGCACACTCCTAACTGAAATGACGTGGACACACCCGGATGGGTGTGAATAGGGACCTAGAGTAATGGCGGTGGTCCGCCAAGTCAAGAAGCTCAGGAGGCGGCTTCAAGACGATCGACGACGAAGGCCGATACGAATGCCTCCTCCCGCCAGGATTCGTATCGGCCGGACGGGCCCGAGTGGCCGGACCCCAGGTCGGTTTTCAACAGGATCGGACGGCCGCCGACGTTCATCGAGCGCAGCTTGGCGACCCACTTGGCCGGCTCCCAGTAAGGCACCCGCGGATCGTTGAGCCCGGCGGTCACCAGGAGCGCCGGGTAGGCGGCACTATGGACGTTGTCGTACGGCGAGTAGGCCTTCATGTACTCGTAGAACTCGGGGTCATTGGGGTCGCCCCACTCCTCGTACTCGTTGACGGTGAGCGGTATCGACTCGTCGAGCATGGTCGTCAACGCGTCGACGAACGGCACCTGGGCGACCGCGCATGCGAAGAGGTCGGGTCGGGAATTGAGGACGGCGCCGATGAGCAGGCCGCCCGCGCTGCGCCCGCGGATGGCCAGGTGCCGCGGGCTCGTGTAGCCCTCTTCGATGAGCTCGACCGCGCACGCGACGAAATCGTCGAACGTGTTCGTCTTGTTCAGGAACTTGCCGTCCTCGTACCAGGCCCTCCCCATCTCGCCGCCTCCCCTCACGTGCGCGATCGCGTACACGAAGCCGCGGTCGAGCAGGCTCAGCCGAGCCGCATCGAACATGGGGTCGCTCGGCATCTCGTAGGCGCCATAGCCGTACAGCAGCGCGGGATTGGCTCCGTTTCTTATCAAGCCGCGCTTGTAGACGATTGAAAGCGGAACGCGCACGCCATCCGGTGAGGTCGCCCACAACCGCTGGGTGACGTAGTCGGCGCGGTTGTAGCCGCCTGGAACGGACTGTTCCTTGACGAGCGTGCGGTCGCGCGTGTTCATGTCGTAGTCGAACGCCGACCAGGGAGCGTTGAGCGACGTGTAGAAGAAGCGCATCACGGCGCTCTCGTATACCGGGTTCGAGCCGGCGTACGCCGTGTACGCGGAATCGGGTTGGTCGACTAGGTGCAGCTTGCCGGTGGCACGCTCGAGCACCTCGAGTCGCTGCAGCCCCTCAGAGCGCTGGCCGAGCACGACGTGGCCGATGTGGACGTCCATCGCGTTGAGGCGCACGCCTGCACGTTCGGGCACGAGGTCGCGCCATGCCTGCCGGCCCGGCCGGTCGACGGGCGCGGCGACGAGCCTGAAGTTGCGCGCGCCGTCATTGGTCAGGATCAGGAAGCTGTCTTCCTGGTGGTCGACCGAGTACTCGACCCCATGGCGGCGCGCCTCGATCACCGCCGGCTCTCCCTCAGGCTGGTGGCTGGGCAGCCAGCGGCTTTCGCTGGTCACCTGGCTCGAGCTGGTGAAGATGATGTAGCGCTCGCTCTTGGTCAGCTCGACGCTGAGCTCGAACCGCTCGTCATCCTCCTGCAGGATGAGCACGTCCTGGTCGACCGGCGTGCCGAGAACGTGCCGCCAGACCTGGTGGGGCCGCATCGCCTTGTCCGGCCGCACGTAGAAGAAGGTGCGGCTGTCCGCCGACCAGGCCGAGCCGTAGTACACGCCCTCCAGCACGTCGACCAGATCCTGCCCGCTCGAAAGGTCGCGGAAGCGCATGACGTGGAGCTCGTTGCCGGTGAGGTCGACCGCGTAGGCGAGGATGCTCGCGTCGGGGCTGCGATCGGTGAACCCGAGCTCGAAGTAGTCGTGGCCCCTGGCGAGCTCGTTGACGTCGAGCTCGACCTCTTCGGGGGCGTCCATCGTGCCCTTGCGGCGGCAGTGGATCTCGTAGTCGAGACCTTCGACCGTTCGCGTGTAGTGCCAGTAGCCTTTGAAAAAAGCGGGCGCCGACGTGTCCGTCTGCTGGACCCTGCTCACGATCTCCCGGTAGAGGCGTTCCTGGAGCCTGGCCGCCGGCGCCATGACCGCATCCGTGTAGTCGTTCTCCGCCTGTAGGTAGGCAATGACTTCCGGGTTGGCTTTCTGGCGTAGCCAGAAATACGGGTCGACCCGGCTGTCGCCGTGCTTGGTGAGCACCGTCGGGTGCCGGGCGGGGATCGGCGGCCGGGCGGCGCTGACGGGCTCTTCCATGGGGAATCCATCCTGCCAGGTTGAGGCGGATTCCAAACTAGTCTGCACGCTCCGGATTGGAGGCCATGACGGTTATGACAGGAACCCCCGCCTGGCCCCGGCTACCGGTCAAAATCGGTGCCCAAAAGCCCCGCGAGCGCGTCAGCTAAACGGCGATGTCCTTGCGCATGAACCGCACGGCGCCCAGGCCCAGCGCCAGCGCGGCGACCGCGATCAGCCCCAGCACCGATGCCGGCTGCAGCCCGTGCAGCAGCGGGGTGCCGTAGTAGTAGAAGGGCGAGAGCCGCAGCGCCCCGTCCGGCCAGCTCAAGCCCGGGCCGATGAAGCTGATGAAGAACCAGATCACGAGAAGGAAGCTCAGGAGCCCGGTGTCCACCGCGGCGCGCAGCCAGCCTGAGAACAGGTAGCCGATCGCAGCTACGAGCAGCCCGAGGGGAATCATCGACAGCGTCGCCGCGGCCAGGTTGCCCCCGTCGAGGCGAAGGCCTGTGGCCGCCAAGGCCGCCGCCGTGACGATGAGCGTCACCAGGGCGATGAAGACGGTCGCCGTGCTCAGGGCGGCAAAGCGCCCGAGCAGGACCTGCAAACGTGGCTGGGGAGTGGAGAGCACCAGCTCCAGACGTCCGTCCTCCTCGTCGGCGGACCAACGATTGGCCTGGGTGACGGCGAAGGCCATCAACAGCACCGGCAGGAAGACGAACACCGCGCTGAGGATGCTGGCGTTGGTGCCGACGTCGCTCCCACCCAGCTTCAGGAAATCGCGCATGGCAGGCGAGCCTTGCAAGATCGAGTTCAGCATCGACTCGGTCTGCTGCACGACGACGACCATCCACGCTGCGAACCCGGCGATGGCAAGCGTCCACCAGGCCGTCGACGGTGCAATCATCGCGATGCCGCGCGAGTAAACCGAGCGGAGCGACCAGGCGCCGTGGAGCAATACGCGCCCTGGACGAGCGCCCCCCTGTGGCAGGTGCAGAAAACGTGGAGGCGCCACGACTCCACCGACGTCGCGCCGCGTGAAGAGCCAGACGGCGGCCCCGCTCAGGACGATGGATAGCGCCAGCATGAGGAGGATGGCGCCCAGGTTGATGCCGTATCCCGGCACGAGAGGCTTGCTCGCGTTGTAGTAGTAGACCGGTGAAAGCCGGCTCAGCCACACCGTGTTGGGGACGACCCGATGCACCATGTCCACCACGATGAAGATGAGCAGGAGCCCAGCCGTCCAGCCTGCCGCCGCACGACGCTCCTGAGTGAACTGCGACAAGAGCAGGCCTAAGCCTCCGAACACGCCGCAGATCAGGGCGAGATTGAAGCCGAACAGGAGCGAGGCGTCCAGGCCGATGCCCGGATTGTTCGCGCCGCCGGCAAACGTCAGCGCGCCCACGACGAGCCCCATCGCGAGCAGCGCCGTCCACATCGCCGCCAGCTTCTCCAGAGCTACACGCACGCGTCCACGAGGCAGCGAGAGAAGGGCATCCAGGGAGCCGCGCTCCTCCTCGCCGCGCAGCATCCCGGTCGCGGCCAGGATCGGCCAGATCACGACCACCAGGATGGTGATCCCGTATTTCCACGTCGCATAGCCGCCGGGGGTGTCGATCTTGATCGGTTCGGCGATCCACGCGAAGGTGGAGCCCAGGGCGACGAGGGAGGCACGCGCCTGTGGCGTTGCCAGCAGCGAAGGTACGGCGGTGAGGACCACAGCCATCAGCAGGCCCAATCCCACACCCCAGCCCGCGATCGGGATTCGGAAGTCGCGCAGCGTCTTGAGGTAGATGCTCTCAAGCCACATGGCTCGCCTCCGGCTGCACCTGCCCGTCGGGTTGGTAATAGCGGAGGAAGATGTCGTCCAGGCTCGGCTCGTGGCTCGTGAGGCTGACGACGGCGTGCTGCGCCGCGGCCTTGATGACCGCGTCCACGCCGCCCTGAACCGTCACGCGCAGCGTATGACCACCGGCCAGCGCCTCCACGTGCTCCACGCCCTCCAGATTCTTGAACGCCGCGGCCGGCGCATCGTCGACAAAGGTGATCGTCACCTCGTAGTGCTTGATGTCCTTCAACTCGGCCAGGTCGCCCTCGCGCACCAGCTGGCCCTCGCGGATGATCCCCACTCGTGTGCACGTTTGCTCGACCTCGGTCAGGTCATGCGAGGACAAAAAGACGGTGCGGCCTTCGGCGCGCACCTCGGCCACCATGCGGCCGAACTCCTGCTGGTTGAGCGGGTCGAGCCCGTTGGTGGGCTCGTCGAGGACGAGCAGGCGAGGCCGGTGCATGAAAGCCTGGATCAACCCGACCTTGCGCTTGTTCCCGCTGGAGTAATGGCGGAACTTGCGACCGGGGTCGAGGTCGAATCGCTTGACGAGCTGCTTGAGATACACGTGATCGACGCCTCCGCGGAGGTGCGCGAAGTACTCGAGGATCTGCCCGCCGGTTAGGCCGGGGTCGAGCGAGAGCTCGCCCGGCAGGTAGCCGATGAGACGCTTGATCTCCACGGAATCCCGCCAGCAGTCCTTGCCGGCGATGCGCGCGATGCCCGAATCGGCACGCAGCAGCGCCATGAGCACGCGAATCGTGGTGGTCTTCCCGGCGCCGTTCGGGCCAAGGAAGCCGAACACCTCGCCCTCCTCGACTTTGAAGGTGACGTTGGTGATCCCGCGCTTGCCGCCGTAGCTTTTACTGAGTCGTTCCGCCTCGATGATCGCTGCCAAGTGCCTTCCTCCTAGCCGAACCAGAACCGCAAGGTCGCCTCATCCATAGGCTCCAGTGACCCCTGTGGTGTGCCCAGGATCCTTTCGAACGCCATCGTGAATGTGGCGAGTGATCGCTGCACCTCCTCGAAAGTCATGGTGCCCGCCTGGCGGGCGAGGAAGTAATCGGTGGCCAGCTCTTGAAAGCCCTGCATGAGGGCGACGAGGACGGTCGCAGTCTCGTCAGGGGAGATGGCCGTGAAGGCTCCTTCGTCGACGCCCTGCCTCACGACCGCGGCGAGGAGCGGGACCATACGGGTCACCGTGATCCGGCGGAGCTTCTCGCGGACGATCGCGTTGCTGTCCGAGCTCCAGACCTGGATGATCGCGAGCACCAGCTCCTTCTGCTCCGCTTTGAAGCGGGCGATGCCGGCGAAGACCCTCTCCAGCTTCCGCAGAGCCGGCAGGTTCGGGTCGGCCAGAACCGGCGCCAGGCCCGCGAGCGCGGCGTCGGCGAAGCGCTCGACGACGGCCTCCAGCAACGCCTGCTTCGAATCGAAGTAGTGGTAGAACGCCCCCCGCGACGCCTCGAGATCGTCCAGGACGTCCTGGATGCTCATCTCCTCGTACCCCTTGCTCTGGATGAGGCGCTGCGCCACGTCCAGGAAGGCCTCCCGGCGCACCGAATGCAGGGTCGCGTTCACGGTCCGAGCCATTTCGACACTATAACCGACCGACTGTCGGTTTGTTTATTTGGCGGCCGCGCCCCCGAGCCTGAACGCCTTGCGCACCATCCGCTTGACGGCCACCCGCTCGAGGTCGTCCGGCGCCCGCAGGGTGATGAACCGCATGTCTTTTCCGCCGCCCTGGAGCAGGCCGCTCCCATCGTCGAGCTCGCGGCCGCGGTAGAAGAAGAGGGCCGAATGGGTCGGGAACGTGCCGATCCCGACCACGTTCGCGCCATCGACCGCGTACCGGGCGATCTTCCACATGTAGCCGCTCGACCGCGGCTGCCCGCCTCGGTACCCGATCTCGTCGGCCTTCGGCGCAATGGCCTTCACCATCCTGCGCGCCGCCAGCAGGGTAGGTCGCACGCCCGCCGGCGCCTTCTTGAGGTGCTCGGAAACTGAGATTTCGCCCCCGGTCGCCATCGGTTGGATTCTAGATCGGCCTCTCGAACGGCTCCTTCACATTCCTATACACAGCCGGGTAGAGCGCCTCAAGGCCCGCGTTCTATGGGCAGGAGGTACTGATACATATGGTTGTGAACCTCGACTTCGACACGATTCTCGTGTGGATCCTCATCGGCCTGGTTGCCGGCTTCTTTGCCAGCCACCTTGCCCTGGGCCATGGCCTGGGACTCGTGGGTGACGTCATCGCCGGTATCGTCGGCGCCCTACTGGGCGGCTTTCTGGCCGGTGTATTCCACTGGAGCATCACGATCGTCGGGCACCCGATCATCAGCGAGATGGTGATCGCGTTCATAGGGGCCGTGGTCGTTCTCATGGTCCTGCGCCTGTTCAACGGCAGCCGCATGGGCCGGCGTAGCTGGGGCTAAGCGGGAGCCTCAGCCGTCAATGCGACGTGGCGCCCGGATTTCCGGGCGCCCGTCGTCGCTCTTCGCCTGTTCCTACCTGCGTTCGGCGATAGCGACCGCCAGGCCGTTCCCTTCGAGGCGCGCCCCCGCCGACTCGACGAGACGCCAGCCCAGGAAGAGAAACAGCGGCACCGGCAGCAACAACACAAGATCGGGCACCGGAGTCCGGACGGCCCAAAGCGCGAACGCGGTTCCCACCGGTAGCACGACCGCGAGGATCAGCGTGCGAATGATTCGCATCGCCATCGTTCGGTCAGTCGCCGAAGGCAGCCAGGCGAACACGTAAAGGTCGAGCCCCAGCATCCCGATTGCCACGGCGCGCCCTACGAGCATCAGAACCAGGATCAAGGGGATGAACGCGGGCAGCACCAGCGCAATGCCGACGAAGGTGGCCAGGCTGCCGATCGATTCGGTGATCTGCCGGGTAAGCAGAAGCGCCAGCAAGCGCTTGGCAAGAGGATCGCGATTCAGGGCGAACACCGGATTTCTCAGGAGCGGGCCGAACTGGCGGCCGCTGCTGAAACCAACCGCCACCATGCTCAACACCGCGCCGGCGATCAGGAGTGTGGTCAGTGAAGAGGACACATGAGAGTCCAGGAGGGTCAGCCAGACCCAACCCACCACCACCCCGAAGAGGAGCTGGAAGCCCACCGTCACCAGTCGCCAGCGGCCGGTGCCGCCGCGCTTGAACTCGAGCCATGTTTTCCAGACCAGGACGCCTGCGCCTCTCAGGGCCGTGGCAGTCGACGCCTGCACCGGGTCGCGCAGTCGCATGTTGGCACCGCTCATGCCTGCGTTGCCGCCGGCTCGTGCGCTGTCGACGAGCATGAAATATCGGTAGGAGGCTTCCGCGAGCTCAGGACCAGGTTCCTGGTGAGGGCGATCCCCAGCGCAAGGACACCCAGAGCGAGGACGGCCAGGATCAGGTCGGCGGGCAGGCTGCCGGACGCGCCCATGACGATCAGTCCACCCGGGCTCCAGGCCGCCGCCTCACTCAGGGGCTGAAGTCCCGGCATCGGCACGCCGGTCACGTGTGGAAGCGCGGGAAGCGCAAGCACAGCGGCGATGGCGACGGCCGTCACCGTCCAGACCTGGCCCAGCCTCGGCGAGCGAAGCCGCACCGAGAATCCGACGAGTCCCGCGCCACCAAGGAGGGTCAGCGCGAGAAGGAGTGGGACCACGGTTTCCACGACACGTACCCGACCGATGCCCAGCACCGACGGAAGCAGCACCACTCCGAACAGCCCAAAGTTCCACAACATCACAGGCAGCCGCTGGAGGTGCTGCCATGCGATCTGCAGCCAGATCGGGACTCCGAGCCCGCCGACCAGGTGGGCATGTGCGCGCGACTGGTACAGGCGGCCGCCGCCGGCCCTTGACATCGCGATCAGAAGGAACCAGGGCCGGCAGCACGGCGTCGATATATGTCCAGGTCGATCCAGGAATTTGCAGGTGGAGCCTGAAGACGCGCGCGCCGACCAACCACAAGGCGCTGGCGACGTACGGGGCCCATGCCAGCCGGCGCAGCGGGTCGCGAGCGACGAGCTCCCACTTGCGTAACGCGCCGCGAAGCTGGAGGTACAACAGCGCCGCAAGCTGCGCGCGCCGTCTGGGCGAGCGGCGGCGCGCCACACCGCGGCCGCGGCCGACGGCTTCCATCATGTCGTTGCCTCGAAGAAGATCTCTTCCAGGTCTTGCGACCCGTAGCGGCCCTTCAGCTCGTCAAGAGTTCCGTCGGCGACGAGGCGTCCCGCCTTGATGATCACGGCGCGGTCGGCGAGGCCTTCGAGATACGTGATCAGGTGACTCGAGATCATCAACGCGCGACCAACGGATTTCAGCTCCAGCATCATCTGACGCAGCTCCCGCTGGGCGTGCGGATCCAGCCCGACCATCGGCTCGTCCAGGAACATGACCTCTGTGCCCGCAAGCGCGGCGCAGGCCACCAGGAGCTTCTGGCGCATGCCTTTGGAAAGGGCTTCGCCCAGCTTGTCGCGCTGCTCGAGGATCTGGAAGCGCTCGAGAAGCGCCTCCGCGTCTTTTTCCCAGCCGGCCGGAAGGTCGAGCCCGCGCGCTACGAACACCAAATGCTCCCAGATCGTGAGGAGGGGGAACACCTCGGGTGTCTCCGGAACCAGGGCGATATGGCGGCTGCGATCCGACCCGAGCTCGCGGTTGTTCCACCGGACGGCGCCCGAGTCGGGCTTCTGGTAGCCCGCGACGCAGGTGAGGGTGGTCGACTTGCCGGCGCCGTTAGGGCCGAGCAGGGCGACCAGCTCGCCGCGCTTCACAGTGAAAGAGAGCGAGTCAACGGCCTTGAGGCCGCGATAACTTTTGCTGAGGTTGACGACTTCGAGCACAGCGCCAGACGGTACCACCGCATGATTCGACACAACGGCGCCCGCTCCGAGCGGTAGATTTCAACCCGTGAAAGCAACTCCGTTCAACCAGAAGACGGTTGCCGAGTTCCACGCCAAGCAGGGGCGTGGCGTTGGTGTGTGGGCAGACCACATCCCCGTTGTCATCCTGGAGCGCCGGGGCTGATAGGCGCGCACTGCCACACCCGGCGGCGGAAGGGGAGCTCATGAAAGCTGTTGTCTACGACAGGTACGGGCCACTGAACGTTCTGCGACTCGAGGACGTGGAGCGGCCGGTACCCAGGGAGGACGAGGTCCTCGTCAAGATCCACGCCACGACGGTCAACCGCCTCGACGTCCACACTCGTGAAGCCAACGCGAGCTCTGGGCTCGCCATCGCGCTCCTCAGTCGCTCCATCTCAGGCCTCCGCCGGCCGAGGCAGCGGATCCTCGGAAGCGAGTTTGCGGGAGAGGTCGCAGCAGCCGGCGCAGCCGTCACCGAGTTCGCGGTCGGTGACGATATCTTCGGCACCACCGGACTCAGGTTCGGGGCCCACGCGGAGTTCACGTGCGTGCGTGAGAGGGCCCGCGTCGCGCGCATGCCGGCCGGCATCAGCTTCGAGGAGGCTGCGGCGGTCAGCGACGGATTCCTCAATGCGCTCACGTGCCTGAAACAGGCAGATCTTGGAAAAGGCAGGAGGATTCTCGTCTACGGGGCGTCCGGATCCATCGGCACCGCGGGGGTGCAGCTGGCCAGGTACTTCGGCGCCGATGTCACCGCCGTGTGTACCACGAAGAACTTCGAGCTAGTGAGGTCGCTTGGAGCCGACCGGGTGATCGACTATACGCAGGAAGACTTCACCAAGAACGGCGAGACCTACGACGTCATCTTCGACGCGGTCGGCAAGCATTCCTTCAAGCGAAGCAAAGGCTCACTGAGCTCGGGCGGCAGCTACCTGGCAACCGACGGCTTCCGGAACATCATCCTGGCGATGTGGACTTCGCGTTTTGGCGACAAGAAGGTGGTGTTCCAGATACCACCTCGACAAACGAAGCAGGACGTCCTCTTGCTCAAGGAGCTCATGGAGGCCGGGCGATACCGGGCGGTCATCGATCGGCGCTACCCCCTGGAGGAGGTGATCGAAGCGACGAGGTATGTCGAAACACAGCAGAAGACGGGGAACGTCGTCCTGACGGTCGACGTTCAGCGCGAGTAGATGCTCAACTGGATGAGCCAGACGTGGAGAGTGAACGACCCGGAAGTGAGTGAGCCGGTCTTGACCAGGCGGGGCGCGTAGGGAGCCAGGGCGGCGAGGCAACTCGGGAACTCGGCCTGGGTGTTGGTGCTCATGAGCAGGAGCTGGGCGGGCCGAAGCTGCTCGATTCTTGCGGCGCCGTCTGGGCTGAGGGTGCCGAAGGTACCTGGAACCGAGTCGAAGTACGCGTGGAAGATCCCTATGGGTTCGACAACCTGTGCCAGCTCGCCGGCCGGCCACCACATTGCGAGCCTCTGGCCCGGGTACGCCGCCGGGCCGACGAAACCTGGAAGCTCGGTCGTCACCTGGTAGATGTCGACCGCATCCGCGCCGCTGCCGCCGAGAGCGCTGCTGAGCTGAGGCACCGGCGATGCCACCACGCCAGGAATCGCACCATGCGGAAGGACCGGAGCCACTGTGATCAGGAGCAGCATTGCGTTGAACCCGGTCAGCAGGGCAAGCACGGCCGTGCGTTGGATCCCGCTCGTGGGCAGCTTCCGCAGCCGGACCGCAACGCCGACCAGAAGCACCGCTGCAGCCGCAAGTCCAAGCACGCCATATGACGAGGGGAGCGTTGAGGCTCTTGTGAAGGCCTCGTAGAGCAACGCCACCGCGACCACCATGCCGGGAACTGACCACCTCCAGCCCGGGTGGTCCAGCAGCGGGCGGCCCACGACGGCGAGTACGAGGCCCAACGTCAGCATCGCGCCGGCCCACGAGAGGGAGGAAAAATAGTGCTCCTCAAGCAGCTGCGTCCTGCCGATGAACTGCGCTGCGGCGGCAGCAACCAGTGCCACCGTGAGCCCATGCCAACCATCAGGTGCGGTGTGGGCAGCCTCTTGAAACCGCCGGCTCCGGTCGCCACCCACGCCAGAGCGATCACCGGGAGGACGAGCAGGTAGGTTTCGTAGGGTGCCCACGCCCAGCTGCTCGAGTGCCATAGCGCTGTCTGGCCGGGGTGGGCGAGGTATATGAGTGAGGCGATCGTGGGCAGGATGAAGTCGAACTGACCGAGGAGCATTCCCGAGGCTACGACCAGCACCGCCGTCGTCGCCACCGACACACCTACTGCGATCGCGACATCGCGTCGGAGGTGCTCGCGTGCGCGCGACCAGCGACGGGCGACGTAAACGGCGGTGAAGCAGCCGCCGATCACCACCGATGCTGCGAACGCCCACGCGGCCAGGGTGAGGAGGATGACCGCGGCCGCGGCCCATCGGATCTGATGTTTGGGCGATGGCATGGCGAGACACGCGAGCGCGCCGATGAGGTATGAGACCGAAGCGGAGTCCGGATAATCCGTGCCCCAGGCGGTGATGATGACGGGGCAGGTCATGACCAGCAGAGCTGCCGTGAGCCCGGCGGCGGCGCCCGACAGACGCCGCATCAGGAGGTACGCGGGTCCTATCGCGACGACAGCCAGGACGTAGCGGAACACGATGAAGCCACCGAGTGGTCCGAACAGCAGGTAGCTGATGCGGGCCGGCACCAGGAAGCCCACCCGAGCGCCTTCGCGCAACCGGGCGGTGGGAGTGAACAGGTCCGTGTATCGCTCGAAAATGTCACGCGGGTCGACGATGAAGGTCGTGTGCATCGCCGGGTCGTTGATGTCGGGAAAGGGCATGAGACGAAGCCGCAGGACGTAGAACGCAATCACGGGCAGCGCTGCAACGACCAGGCCCTCGGCGATCAGGCGGGCTGCCCGAACGGCTGCAGGGCTCGCGAAAACGAACGTGAGGGAGGGTGACACCCTACCAGGCGAGCTGACCGGGCCGGACACGCCGAGAGTGTATCGGGCGACTCCGTAAGCGCCGGGTGCCCTCTGTGCGACTGCCCGAGCCGCCTACACCAGTCGTTGCGCCAGACGAGGGGCCACCGCCGATTCTCGAGCCGCCGCCACCATGCCGGCGTTCCAGCCAGGGGCCCGCCCCCCGGCGGGCGGCCTTATCGACTCGACGTCAAGTCCGGTGCGCGCAATCAACCAGGAGATCATGGAGTTCGAATTCCACATTTCCCCCGCGCCAAGCTCGTCCCGGCCCCACGTCAGCGTCGGCATCTGCGGCACCAGCTCGAGCAGCCGTCGAGCGTCGCGTAGATCGTTGCTCAGTCGCCGTGGACTATCGACCGCTTCCCTGATGTCGGCGATTACGCCGTTGCGCCACCGGCGCAGCTCGTATCGAAATATTCGCCAGCGGCCGGCCCAGCGGGCGCCAACTGGACCTTCGGCGACTACGCCGCGCTCCCTCCCGCGGTCATCCACGACCGGCGTGTTCTCGACGATATATCGGCCTTCAGGCACGAAGACCTCCAGCGCCGAGTGGTAGAGGTCAGACACCGGCCTTCTGTCCAGGCGTGCCTTGATTGCCTCGTAAACTCGGCCGTTCAGGCGCACGAAATTACCTCCCGCGCCGAGCGGGAGCCAATAGAGGTCGATTCCAACTCGCCCCTCGATCGGGACGGGCCCAGGTCTCGGAGACGAACGACTCCGATCGAAGTCGACTGCGGTCAGTTCCATACGTCCAACCTAGGCGGGCCACGCAGGACCGGACATGAGTCTTTCGGCCCGCTAACCTCGGGTCAGCGACCGGCGGGGCCGCACGCTGTCAGCCGCCAGGCACCGCTTTTGCGCGCTCGATGTACTTGCCCGGGTCCTTATCGAAGGTCTCCTTGCAGCCGGATGAGCAGAAGTAATAGGTCTCGCCTTTTTGAAACGAGCGATATTCCGCACCGTCGGGGTCGACGCTCATTCCGCACACGGGGTCTCGCACCGCGGTCGCTTCTGCCTGCGGACGGCGCGCGTGAGCTCGCAGCATTTCGAGGCCGCCGGTCGTCACGAAGCGCCAGGCCATGACCGCCATCAGGACCAGAAAGCCGATGTCGAGAAAGCTCGTGTAGTTCCAGGCCGGCCGGGTTTCGAAGACCGTGACGTGGTGATTGGTCGGAGCCAGCCCGAGGAGCTGAAACGCACCACCGATCAAGAACCCGGCGAGCGCCATGGCGCCGTACGAGACCAGGAGGAGGTAGAGCGCAGTCCGGCCGCCGTAGTACTTCCGATAGATGTTCAGGATGGGCAGGATGATCAGGTCCGCGAAGATGAAGCTGATCACGCCGCCGAAGCTGATGCCGCCGTTCCAGAGCACGACCGCCAGGGGTACATTCCCCACCGAGCAGACAAAGCTCAGCATCGAGATTATCGGGCCGATCAGGGGTCCCCAAAACTCGTTGAGTGTTGGGTGGTTGGTCAGGAACAACGCCTGCCACCAGCTGTTGGGCACCCACGCCGCGAGTGCGCCTGCGATCAGGAAGCCCAGTCCCAGGTCGACATACAGGGCGTTCAGGTCCATATAGAAGGCATGCGAGATGGCGGTGAACGCCCGCGGCGAGAAGAGCCGGGAAAGAAAGGGTCCATCGGTGATGGATATGTCCATCTCGCCGTGGGCCTCGTGCGTCGAGCCGAAAACTCTGCGTTCGGCCTGGCGCCTCGCCCCCTCGACCATCCGCTGCCGCAACGTCACCTTGAAGAGGATCCAGAGGATCACCGCCATGAGGAGGCCGCCCGCGAACTCGGCGGCGACGAACTGCCAGCCTAGAAGGATGAGCAGGACAAGGCCCAGCTCAAAGACCAGGTTGGTCGACGCGAACTCGAAGATGATCGCGTTGACGAAGCTGGCCCCTCTGCGGAAGAGCGCCCTGGCCACCGCCACGGCCGCGTAAGAGCAGGACGAGCTCGCGGCGCCGAAGCCGCACGCGAGGACGAAGCCCTTCAAGTCGGGCCTGCCCAGGGCGCTCGCCACCGCCCGCTTCGAAACGACCGTCTGGATCATGGCCGAGAGCAGGAAGCCGAAGGCGAGCGGCCAGAGGACCTCCCAGATCATGAAGAACGAGATCTGCAGCGCGTGCAGGATCGCGTTGACGACGAACATTCCGAGCTAGCTCCGCACCAACCGCTCGACCGCGTTGTTGAGCTCTCGGACCTTCTCGCTTCCGCCGCCAGACCGGATCGCATCCATTACGCAGTGCTCGGTGTGGTCGGCGAGCAGCTGCAGCGCGACGCTTTCGAGAGCGGCCCTGGTCGCGTTGACCTGCGTGAGGACGTCGATGCAGTATCTGTCCTCCTCAACCATCTTCTGTATGCCGCGCACCTGGCCTTCGATGCGTCGGAGCCTTGCCTCGATCTTGTGCTTGTCCTTCGTATAACCTGGCATATGATCATCATACCCCCCACGGGTATAGTGACCGCAATGGACAACCATCCCGAGACCGCGATCAGCTCTCCGCCGCATGCGATGGCGCACGGTGGGCACGCCGGGATGGCGATGGACGCCGCCATGGTCCAGGACATGCGCAACCGCTTCCTGGTCGCAGCCGTGCTGTCGGTGCCGATCCTGCTGTGGTCATCGATCGGTCGCCAGGTCCTGCATTTCGGTGTTCCCGCCCCGTTCGGTCTGCGTGACGACGTCTTCCAGCTGATCCTGAGCCTGCCCGTGATCGGGTATTCCGCCTGGTTCTTCTTCGACGGAGCCGTGCGTGCCCTACGGGCGCGGACGCTGGACATGAATGTCCTGGTCACGGTCGCCATCGTGGCCGGCTGGAGCTACTCGGTCGTCATCACTCTCCGCGGTGGCGGAGACGTGTTCTACGAGGCGTCGACCGTGCTGAGTGCCTTTGTGCTCCTCGGCCATTGGCTCGAAATGCGAGCGCGGGGTGGCGCCAACGACGCAGTGCGCGCTTTATTGAATCTCGCCCCGCCGCAGGCGATCGTCATCAAAGACGGCGAGCAAGTCGAGGTGCTGACCTCTGAAGTACAGGTGGGCGACCTCCTTCTCATCAAGCCCGGCGCCAAGGTGCCTGTAGACGCCGTGGTCGAAGAAGGGTCCAGTGAGGTGGACGAGTCAGTCGTGACTGGCGAGAGCCTACCTGTGTCGAAGGCGCCGGGCTCTGCCTTGATCGGCGGTTCGATCAACAAGAACGGAACCCTCCGAGCCCGTGCAACCAGGGTGGGCTCGGACACGGCTTTGGCCCAGATCGTGAAGCTCGTCCAGGCAGCCCAGAGCTCGAAAGCGCCCGGGCAGCAGCTTGCGGATCGGGCCGCCTTCTGGCTGGTGTTGGTGGCGCTTGTCGGCGGCACGCTGACGCTGGTCGTCTGGTTGCTCGCAGGCCGCGGTTTCAGCCAGGCCATCCTCTTCGCCATCAGCGTGGTCGTCATCACCTGTCCCGATGCTCTCGGGCTCGCGACACCGACCGCGATCATGGTGGGCACCGGACTTGGGGCCAGGCGTGGAATCCTGTTCAAGAACGCGGCCGCAATCGAGGCGGCCGCTCGAGTCCAGGTCGTGGTCATGGACAAGACGGGAACCCTGACCAAGGGCGAACCTGAGGTCAGCGCGCTGTATGTGGACGGCTTGTCGGAGAAGGAAGCCCTGGCCCTGGCGGCGGCTGTCGAGAGAGACTCGGAGCATCCGCTGGCCGAGGCCATCGTTCGCCGCGCTGAACAGGCGGGTGCGACCCCGCTCTCCGTGACCGACTTCGAGAACGTGCCCGGCCATGGCGCGCTCGCCACCGTCGACGGCCATCGCGTGGCGGTGGGAAATACGAGGCTGATGGCGCGGGAGAACATCAGCCTCGACGGCCTGGCCGGCAAGCGCGACGAGATGGCGACGGAGGGGCGAACCGTGGTTGTGGTTGCCGTCGACGGGCGCGCGTCGGCGGTGATCGGCATCAGCGACGCCCCCCGCCCCACCGCGAAGGCGGCGGTTCAGGCACTCCAGGGGGAGGGCGTAGGTGTCGTGATGCTGACAGGTGACAATCGTGCGACCGCCGAACGAATCGCGCGCGAGCTCGGCATCCTGGAGGTGATGGCAGAGGTCCTTCCCGCCGACAAGGCAGGCAAGATCGCGGAGCTGCAGCGAGCGGGCAAGAAGGTGGCGATGGTCGGCGACGGCGTCAACGACGCCCCCGCGCTGGCTCAGGCCGACCTGGGCATCGCGATCGGCGCCGGCACGGACGTGGCGATCGAGACCGCCGATGTCGTCCTGATGCGTTCCGATCCGGTCGACGTCGCCACCGCCATCACGATCGGGCGGGCAACGCTTCGCAAGATGCGGCAGAACCTCGGCTGGGCAGTGGGCTACAACGCGATCGCAATCCCGATCGCAGCCGGCATTTTCGAGCCCCGGTTCGGACTCGTCCTTCGACCCGAGATAGCCGCTCTCTCCATGTCGGGATCGAGCCTGTTGGTCGCGGTCAACGCACTGCTTCTTCGGCGGCAGAAGCTGCCGCCGGCTGGATGAAGCGCGTCGACGAACGGTTGGCCGGCAAATCGCTTGACCGTGCGATAGCTGGGCGGCTACCAAACCCGGTGAGAATCGTTTCGAGGACGGGCAGTGCGTGGAGCACCTGTTTCAACCTGATCAGCAGGTCCCACAGGGGCTCGAACTTCTTCCATCCTCCGGCATAGGCCAGGTGCCGCAGGCGCGGCCTGAGCCCGCTCTTGGACGACGCTCCCCGCCAGATGGATCCCCACCGATAGAAATCCTGGTACGCCCGCCAGTAGCCGGCTTCCAACTCTTGCGCCGTGAGCCTCTGCGGCTTGAAGACCACGTGCCTTGTGTCGAACAAGTCCCAATCGTGGTGCAGCACACGATTGTCTGCGTCCATCCGCCGGTACAGCGCGGTATCCGGGTAGGGCGTGAGGATGTGATAGGTCGCGGTTTCGATGCCATGCTCGACGGCCCACTCCACGGTGCGATCGAAGACATCGGGGCCGTCGTGATCCATACCGAACACGAAGCTGCCGTTGACCATCACTCCGAGGTCGTGGAGCCGGCGGATCGCCTCTCCGTAATCGCGACCGATGTTCTGGTATTTCCTCTGGTCTTCCAGGTTGGCCGAGTTGACCGTCTCGAAGCCGACGAAGAGGCTGCGCAGCCCTGATCGCACCGCCTTCTCCAGGACGGCAGGTTGCTCGAGCACCGACTTGACCGTGCCGGCTGCCTGCCAAAGCCGCCCCATTCCCGCCATCCCGTCGAACAATGCCGCGGCAAAGTTCGGATTCCCAAAAAGATGATCGTCAAGGAAGTAGAGATGCCGGCCGGGTAGTCGATCGATCTCCGCGAGCGGGCGATCCACCTCCATCGTGTAGAACTGCTTGCCTCCCTGAAAGAAGGCGACCTGTAGCAGAAGTCGCAGACGTGCGGGCAGCCGCGAGAGACGACGATGGAATTAGGCACCAGGTACAGGTTTCGTTTGATCAGGTCGCGCCGGATGGGCGGAAGCGCCGCCAGCGTCCTCTCGCGCGAAACGTAACGCGCCATGGGCGCTCCCCGCCGCAGGTCATCCAGGAACTGAGGCCAGGTGTCCTCGCCAGGGCCAATGAAAATGTGATCGGCGTGTGCTGCGGCTTCATCCGGAAGCGATGTGACATGCAGCCCGCCGAGCGCGACTCGGGCTCCTCGCCGGCGGTAGTGGTCGGCGATTTCGTACGAACGTCTCGCCGACGTGATGTAAACCTGGATCACGACGAGGTCGGGTTCGTCGTCCAGCGGAAGCTTTTCGACGTGCTCGTCACAAATCGAGACGTCGTCGTCATCGCCCAGGTAGGCGGCAAGCGTGGCGAGGCCAAGCGGCGGGAAGAGCGAGTATTTGATCGGTCGGAAGAACGGACTCGTGGCCTCGGTGAGGGCGGGCAGGATCATCTTGACTCTCATCGAGCCGGGCGCTGGCGCCAAGCCATGCTCCATCAACGGGAATCCCTGGTGAGGGGTTACTGGATGCCATCATGCTCACCGTGGCGAAGGTGATCTACTCGGCGATCACGTCGCTCGACGGTTATGTAGCGGACAGGAACGGCAACTTCGATTGGGCTGAACCGGACGAAGAGGTGCACACCTTCGTCAACGATCTCGAGCGGCTTGCCGGCACGTATCTCTACGGGCGGCGGATGTACGAGGTGATGGTCTTCTGGGAAACCGCGGACACCATGGCCGACCAGCCGCCTTTCGTACGAGACTTCGCGGAGATATGGCAGGCGGCCGACAAGATCGTGTACTCCAGGACGCTAGAGACGGTATCCAGCGCCAGAACGCGGATCGAGCGAGAGTTCGACCCGCAAGCAGTCCGCCAGATGAAAGCGCGAGCGGGAAGAGACATTACAGTGGGCGGTCCTGAGCTCGCCGCGCAAGCGATCAGGGCCGGGTTGGTCGACGAGTTCCACCTGTTCGTCACGCCCATAGTCGTGGGAGGCGGGAAGCCATCCCTCCCCAACGATCTCCGCGTGAAGCTCGAGCTACTCGACGAACGCCGTTTCGCCGGCGGCGTGGTTCATCTCCACTACCGCACGAGGACTCTGTAGACGACGATCTGTCCATTGAATCGCGCTGCCAGCTGCTCGCCGGGTGGTTGTCCGTTGACCTGGTAGATGGGCGTTCCGGCATCCAGGAACGCGGCGTCCCCATCCTTGAGCCGGTAGTTGGGATCGCAGACATTGCCGCTCACTTTGAATTTGACGTGAGCGTACACAGGCCCCAGATCGCTCTCCTGCAAAGCTACGGGACGTCGTTCTCCCGCGACGTATTGGGTTGACCCGACCTCGACGAAGTTGACCCAATCGATCTGCGCGTTGCAGTTCGTGCTCGAGCCGGGCAGCTGGCAGGCAGCTGTGAACACGAGGGCTCCCAAAGCGACGACGACCCTAGAGTGCATGCACTCACGGAACGTTCGGCAGCACGACCGAGTAACGCCTCAACTAATCCGCCGTCGGGACGCCGGCTCGGTCCGACTCGACACCATTCCCCGCGGCGACCCATTCCGGGAGGCCCTCGGTAAGGTGGCGCGCAGCGTAACCGTGCGCGCGTAGGGTACGGACCGCCTCTGGCGCGAACGCACAGTACGGGCCGCGGCAGTAAGCGACGATCTCGCGGTCTTGCGGTAATTCCCGCAGCCTCTGCTCCAGCTCATCGAGTGGAATCGAGACCGCACCGGCGACGTGCGCTGCTTGATATTCCTCGACAGGTCGGACATCGACCACGACGAGCGGCTCGCCGGCCCGCAGTCGGGCCAGGAGCTCATCCCCGTTGATCGCTTCGAGGCCTTCCCGCGAACCCAGGTACGCCTCGACGAGGCCCTGTACGCCAGGCAACCTTTCAGCCGCCAACGAGCGCAAGGCCACCCAGAACCGGTAGACGGACGGCGAGGCCAGGCGGTACCGCACGCGCGTGCCGTCCCGAGTTGCGGACACCAGTCCGGCCTCCTTCAAGACCTGGAGGTGCCGGCTGGTGTTGGCAACTGACATGCCGACCTGGCGTGACAGCTCCTCGACGGTTCGCTCGCCGTTGGCCAGCACGTCGACGATCTCGACCCGCCGTCCGCTTGCCGCCGCCTGTGCGACCCGGGCGAACTGGTCGAAGAGCTCGACCTTCAACGCACGCTCAGTCATCGAGTGGCCATTATCGTCTCCCCCGGGCCCGCTGTCAAGAATTCAATTGATATCTTGACAATTTGAGAATGGCAGGAGAGAATGCCGGCAACGAACTTCCTGGAGGTGATTGAGATGATCGAAGAGAGCGTTCCAACGGCGGCTTCAGCTGACCACCCGACGTCGCAACGGTTCCTGGAGCTGCTGGCCGCCCGCGACTTCGAACGCCTGGCTGCCAGCCTGGCCGGCGACGCCCGCGCCCGGTTCTTGCTCCCTCACGGGCTCGAGGAGTACACGGGCAGAGACGCCATCGTTCGCCGCATGGCGAGTTGGTTCGGGTCGGCGTCCGTATTCGAGCTGAGGTCCTCGACCGAGGACGAGGTCGGGATGCGACACCGCCTGAGTTGGCGGTTCAACGTCGTGCGGGACGGGGGCGCGCGCGAGGTGATCGAGCAGCTCGTTTACCTCGACATCGGGCCTCAGGGCATCGAGCAGCTCGATCTTCTCTGTTCCGGCTTCCAGATGGAGCCGGGCGCCGTGGCAGCCCCGACGCAGTTGTTCGACGCCGGCGACATGGGCTGCGCCGACGGCCTGGCCCAGGAGTTTCGGCGCCAGATCGACAAGGTCGCCATAGGCGGGTCGCTGGAGGTCGTCGTCAGCGATCCGGCCGCCAAAGAGGATCTGCCTTCTCTCGCAAGGCTGCTCGGGCAGCGAATCACGTCCACCGAGGCGCACGACGACGGGCGCCTCACCATCACTGTGGAGAGACAGAAATGAACGAGAAGCTCATCTTCAACTGCGTCTGGGGCCGTGAGGAGCCGGAGCGGGCAACGCTGCCCTTCGTTGCCGCCAACATCGCAGCCACGGCGGGACAGGAGGCGATCGTCCTCTGCACGATCGAAGCGGTGCGCCTGGGCTGCAAAGGCGGCAGCGAGGGCGTCGAGGCGACCGGGCTGCCGAAGCTCCGCGATCTCATGACTGAGTTCATCGCCAACCAGGGCAAGGTGTGGCTGTGCGGCGCCTGTGCCAAACCGCGAGGCATCACCCAGGACCAGCTGGCCGACGGCGTGAGCATCGTCGGGGCGGCCAAGATAGTGGAAGAGGTCGTCGCCGGCGCCAAGACGGTCGCCTTCGCCTGAAGCGAACGACACCACAGGCGATCCGACTTGGCCTTCGGGCGAACTGGCGACAGTTCGCGCTCTTGGTGGCAATAAACGCGTTCGTCGGCGGGGTGGTGGGAGTCGAGCGCTCCACCCTGGCTCCACTAGCCGGACACGATTTTCGTCTGGCCAGTCGGGTCGCGATCCTGTCTTTCCTGATCAGCTTCGGCCTGGTCAAAGCCGCCAGCAACTTGATCGCGGGACGCCTTGCCGACCGGTTGGGCCGTCGCCGGGTCTTGCTGTCAGGCTGGGTGGCAGCACTGCCGGTCCCGCTGATCATCATCTTTGCGCCCGCGTGGGGCTGGGTGGTGTTTGCAAACGTGCTGCTGGGCATCAATCAGGGCCTGGCCTGGTCGATGACCGTGACCATGAAGATCGATCTTGTCGGGCCGCGCCGCCGCGGTTTCGCGCTGGGCCTAAACGAGGCCTCAGGCTACCTTGCCGTGTCAGCGGCGGCGGCGATCGCCGGCTTCCTCGCGGCAAGCTACGGCATCCGACCCGCTCCCTACTGGTTCGCCGAGGGCCTCGCAGTGAGCGGCGTCCTGCTTTCTCTGTTCACGCGCGAAACCACCGGGCATGTCGAGCTCGAATCCGTAGGAGCGGCGACGGCGCGATCGTTGCGCAGCCTGATGCTCGATGTCAGCTTTCGCGACCGGACGATGTCGAGCGCGTGCCAGGCGGGAATGGTGAACAACGTCAACGACGGCGTGGCCTGGGCTCTACTGCCACTCTTCTTCGCTGCGCACGGGCTCGGGCTCCGTGAGATCGGGCTGCTGGCGGGGATCTATCCGGCAGTCTGGGGAGCCGGGCAATTGGGCGCCGGTTGGATCAGCGACCATATCGGTCGCAAGCGTTTGGTCGTGGCCGGAATGGTGCTCCAGTCGCTGGCGATAGCAGGCTTCGCTGCTCTTCCCGGCTTTGGGTGGTGGCTGGCGGAGAGCGTCTTGCTGGGTGCAGGCACCGCCCTCGTCTACCCCACCCTGCTCGCCGTCATCGGCGATGTTTCCCGGATTCCCGACCGGGCGACATCCGTCGGGATCTATCGGCTCTGGCGCGACGCAGGCTATGCGGTCGGGGCGATCGTCGCCGGCGTCATCGCCGATGCTGCCGGCTTCCCGGCGGCAATAGTCACCGTTGCTGCACTGACGGGGCTATCGGGATTACTCGTTGCGATCCGGATGCGCGAGAGCATGCCGCCCTCCCTCCACCACGGGAGTCGCCGAAAGACTGCGCTCTCCACATAGCTGCGCCGAGCGCAGCTCTTGAGGCATGGCTTCGGCGACCAATGTGCGACAGAAGCCGGCGTTCGGTTACGTGTTCCCCAATTGTTCGCTTCCGGAACAAGGCATTCCGTCGATCGACGGGCCCTACTTCGGCCGGAAAGCGACGGCGCCAATTCTGGATGCGATCTCGCCGTGGTCGTCCGGCGACAGATGTGGCCGCCACCACACGACCTCGGCTGCATATGCATCCAGGCTGGCCGCAGTAATTAGCTGGCCGCCAGGTCTTGATAGGCAGGGACGAGCTCGTCCCACCGCGCCTCCGTGTCGCCGCGCTCACGGCCAGCCAGGTAGGCAGCGAGATTTTCGGCGTGGATCTGCCACCCGACCCCATAGAAGGCGATCTTGTCCACGGGCATGCCCTTGACCTCGATGACCAGCATGGTCTGGTCGCCATCAGCGGTCAGTCTGAACTCGATGGCCTTGTCGTATGGCTCGGTCACTTCCTTCGTCATCACCAGCAGCCGCCGTGGGGGCTCGCACGCTTCCACACGGCCGGTGCCGTGCCAGCCTTCAGACTCGATGTCTAGGCGAAACTGTCCGCCGGGGCGGAGGTCGCCTTCAACCTCCCCAAACCAACGGACGAGACGTCGGGGATCGGTGAGTGCCGACCACAGATCGTCGATATCGGTGGCGTAGCGGTCTTCGATGCGCACGATGGCCTTGCAATCGGCTGATCGGAGGCTACCCAAGATGCGGTCGCCGCCACGTGCCTTGCTGGTCATCTTGTGCTCCTTTTCTCGTGCTTTCCCCGAGCCACCTCGGTGTGCAGGGCGTCCAGCCGGTGCTCCCACAAGGCCCGATACCTGCCCAGCCACTCATCGACCTGGGCGAGCGGCTCGGGCCGAATACTGTAGACCCGGCGCTGCGCCTCCCGGCGGACCGTGACAAGCCCCGCCTCCCGGAGCACCCGGAGGTGCCGCGATACCCCTGGGCGAGCAATCGGTAGAACCGCCGCAAGCTCACCCGCGGTTGCCGGACCGCGCGTCAAGGTCTCTAGCGCCGTGCGCCGGCTCTCGTCCGCCAGTGCCCGAAGAGTAGCTTCCACGGCATGAATGTACCAGGTCCGTTACGTAACCGTCAAGGTACGTAAGCGGATGCCGCGAAAAGGAGCGGGGTTGTGGGCCGAGAGCGGCGCGTAAGCCGAAACGAGCCGACCCCTGCGAGGACCAGGGGGAAAGGCTGATGGCGTGCCCACCGACGACGCGATTGGAATCAGTCCGGGTATTCGTCCTTCCGCCAGGTGCGGGGTTCGGCGGGTTGGGCTTTCGGCGTTCGCTCGAGCAGAAAGTTGAAGTACGGCGCGACGAAGGGGTCGGGCGCCGACACGGTGTAGGTGTGGTAGACGGTCCCGTTCTCGCGCGCGAAAGCGATCCAGGTCGGGTTCTCGCGCAGACCGTCCTTCAGCCCAGCCCCGACCTGGCGTGACCACTCCGCGAGCCAATCGGGCGGGTTGTCGATCATCTCCTTGACCTCGGGAATCTGCTGCGCTTGTTCCTCGGTCAGCGCGAGGCCGAAGTCGAACGCGAAGTCGCTGTTGTAGGTGGAGACGTAGGGGAACTGCCAGCCCATCCGCTGCTTGTAGGCCGTCAGCCGCTCGACCGGCGCCCGCGAAAAACAGAGCAGCGTCACGTCGCGGTGGCTCAGGTGAACGAGCGAGCCGTCGAGCCCGTCGCCCAAGCTGGTGCAGCCGGGGCAGGCGCCGAGCGTGTAGTCGGGGCCGAACATGATGTTGTAGGCGAGCAGCTGCGAGCGCCCGTCGAAGAGCTCGGCGAGGGTCTTCTTGCCGTCCTCGGTGTCGAACTCGTACTCCTTCTCGACCGGGACCCAGGGGAGATCGAGACGCTGTCTCTTGACCTCCTGGTTTCGCTCCGCCTGCTCCGCCTCGAGCTTGGCGAGCTCGTCCCGGGC